>Ga0102591_1000360_pt1 | contig 94320 bp, 86 predicted proteins | sample AraplaCol_mCL_r2_2_FD_76860 | JGI IMG/M metagenome (GOLD analysis project Ga0102591, IMG submission 76860) | Arabidopsis root microbial communities from North Carolina, USA - plate scrape MF_Col_mCL_r2 (SPADES assembly) (version 2) | ecosystem: Host-associated > Plants > Roots > Endosphere...
CGCGGCGGCCCTCGGCTCTCCCACGGTCTCGACCACCACGGGCAGGGGCGGGCTCGCCGCGGAGACTCCGCGAGCCCCGCAAACAAGGCTCGCTTCTCCTCTACACACAAGGGGCAGGGGTGAGGGAAGGCCACTCATCCAGTTGGCGCAGATGCAGAAGCAGCGTTGGCGGCGCAGCTCATCCTGAAAGGGCAGGCCCTCATCCCTGCCCTTCTCCCACTCGGGAGAAGGCTTCCTCGCGCCCTTCATCAATGCCTCACCGATAGCCGAAAGCAAAAACGCCAGCCCGAGAGGGCTGGCGTTCGCATTGAAACCCGGAAGCGCAGGCCGTCGCGTCAGACGGCCGCGCCAGTAGCAGTCGCGCCGGTTCAGACCTGACGCGTCACCATCATCTTCTTGACTTCCGCAATCGCCTTCGCGGGGTTCAACCCCTTCGGGCAGGCGTTCGCGCAGTTCATGATGGTGTGGCAGCGATAGAGCCGGAAGGGGTCTTCCAGATTGTCGAGCCGCTCGCCGGTCGCCTCGTCACGGCTATCGATCAGCCAGCGATAGGCCTGCAGCAGCGCAGCCGGGCCGAGATAACGGTCGCCGTTCCACCAATAGCTCGGGCAGGACGTCGAGCAGCAGGCGCAGAGGATGCACTCGTAGAGCCCGTCGAGCTTCTCGCGATCGTCCTTGGCCTGGCGCCACTCCTTCTCGGGAGCCGGCGTCGTGGTCTTCAGCCAGGGCTCGATCGAGGCGTGCTGGGCGTAGAAGCGAGTCAGGTCAGGCACCAGATCCTTGACCACCGGCATATGCGGCAGCGGGTAGATCGCAACCCGGCCGGCGTTCTTGCCCGTGCCGCCGCACTCGTCGATGCCGGTGGTGCAGGCGAGACCGTTCTTCCCGTCCATGTTCATGGCGCAGGAACCGCAGATGCCTTCGCGGCAGGAGCGGCGGAAGGTCAGCGTCGGATCGACCTTGTTCTTGATCCAGATCAGCGCATCGAGAACCATCGGCCCGCAATCGTCGCGGTCGACATAATAGGTGTCGGTGCGCGGATTGGCGGTGTCGTCCGGGTTCCAGCGATAAACCTTGAACTCGGTGACGTTCTTGGCGCCGGCCGGCTTCGGCCAGGCCTTGCCTTCGGTCAGGCGGGAGTTCTGCGGAAGATTGAATTCGGCCATCGGATCGTCCTCAGTACACCCGTGCCTTGGGCTTGATGTACTCGATGTCGTTGGACATCGTGTACGTATGCACCGGCCGGTCATCGAGGGTGACCGTGCGCTTCTCGTCGTCGATCCAGGCCAGGGTGTGCTTCATCCAGTCCTTGTCGTCGCGGTTCGGATAGTCCTCGCGGGCATGCGCGCCGCGGCTTTCCGGACGGTTCAGCGCCGAGTCCATGGTGACGACCGCCTGGGTGATCAGGTTGTCGAATTCCAGGGTCTCGATGAGATCGGAGTTCCAGATCAGCGAGCGATCCTGGGTGCCGACGTCGGTGATGCCGGCCCAGACCTCGTGGATCAGCTTGTGACCCTCTTCCAGCGTGTCGCCCTCGCGGTAGACGGCGCAGTTGTTCTGCATCGTCCGCTGCATGCGGTCGCGCAGCACCGCGGTCGGCGTGGCACCGGCGGCGTTGCGGTACTTGTCGAGACGGGTAAGCGCCAGATCCGAGGAACCCTTCGGCAGCTCCGGCTGCTTCTCGCCCGCCGTCACCGTGTCGGCGCAACGCAGGCCGGCCGCGCGGCCGAAGACCACGAGGTCGATCAGCGAGTTGGAGCCGAGGCGGTTGGCGCCATGCACTGAGACGCAGGCCGCCTCGCCGATCGCCATCAGGCCTGGCACCACCGTGTCCGGATCGCCGCCGACCTTGGTCAGCACCTCGCCGTGATAGTTCGTCGGGATGCCGCCCATGTTGTAGTGGACGGTCGGCAACACCGGGATCGGCTCGCGGGTGACATCCACACCGGCGAAGATCTTGGCGCTCTCCGAGATGCCCGGCAGGCGCTCATGCAGGATCTTCGGATCCAGATGGTCGAGATGCAGGTAGATGTGATCCTTGTTCTTGCCGACGCCGCGGCCAGCCCGGATCTCCATCGTCATCGAGCGCGAGACGACGTCGCGCGAAGCGAGGTCCTTGGCCGAGGGGGCATAGCGCTCCATGAAGCGCTCGCCCTCGGAATTGGTGAGGTAGCCGCCCTCGCCGCGGGCGCCTTCCGTGATCAGGCAGCCCGAGCCGTAGATGCCGGTGGGATGGAACTGCACGAACTCCATGTCCTGCATGGGCAGGCCGGCGCGCAGCACCATGCCGCCGCCGTCGCCGGTGCAGGTATGGGCCGAGGTCGCCGAGAAATAGGCGCGGCCATAGCCGCCGGTCGCCAGGATCGTCTGCTGGGCGCGGAAGCGGTGCAGCGTGCCGTCATCGAGCTTGAGCGCGATCACGCCGCGGCAATGGCCATCCTCGTCCATGATCAGGTCGATGGCGAAGTACTCGATGAAGAACTCGGTGTTGTAGCGCAGCGCCTGGCCATAGAGCGTGTGCAGCATGGCGTGGCCGGTGCGGTCCGCCGCGGCGCAGGTGCGCTGGGCCGGCGGGCCCTCGCCGAATTCGGTGGTCATGCCGCCGAAGGGGCGCTGATAGATCTTGCCGTCCTCGGTGCGCGAGAAGGGCACGCCCCAGTGCTCGAGCTCATAGACGGCAGCCGGCGCGTTGCGCACCAGATATTCGATGGCGTCCTGGTCGCCGAGCCAGTCCGACCCCTTCACGGTGTCGAACATGTGCCACTGCCAGGTATCCTTGCCCATGTTGCCGAGCGAGGCGGCAACGCCACCCTGGGCCGCGACGGTGTGCGAGCGGGTCGGGAACACCTTGGTGATGCAGGCGGTGCGCAGGCCGGCCTGTGAGCAGCCGACGGTGGCGCGCAGGCCTGCGCCGCCAGCACCGACGACGACGACGTCGAAGGTGTGATCGGTGATCGGATAGGCGGTGCCGGTATAGGCCGGGACCGGACGGGACTTGGTGATCGCCATCGGATCAGCCTCCAAAAGACAGCTTCAGCACCGCGTAGACGCTGGCCGCGCCCACCGCGATGGCGAAGAAGGTGTTGCCCATCACGGCGAGGATCTTCGGAAACTCGGCATGGACGTAATCTTCGATGATGACCTGCATGCCGAGCCGCATATGGATGCAGGCCGAGAGGATGAAGAGCAGCATCAAGATGGCGACGCAGGGATTCGCCAACAGCGCAATCGCCGCGGGATAGGGCCGGCCGGCAAGCGCGATCACGACGCCGATGAAGATGATGGCGAGGACGAGGTTGGAAACCGCGGTGACGCGCTGCAGCCAGAAATGGCCCGTGCCGGACTTGGCGGAACCCAGGCCGCGGACGCGGCCGAGCGGGGTGCGCATCGAGGAATTGGACAGCATGGCAGGGCTCCTCAGCGCAGGACCAGCGCGACGATCCAGACGAGGACCGTCAGGCTCGCCGAGACGACGACCGAGAACTTGGCGAGCTTCATCCGGGTGTCCGGATCGTAGCCATGCCCGAGATCCCAGACGAAGTGGCGCAAGCCGCCGACCATGTGGTGGATCAGCGAGAAGCTATAGAGGAAGAGCGCGAGGCGGCCGATGAAGGAGCCGGCGATCGCCTGGGCGGTATCGAAGGCGACCGGGCCGGAGGCGGCGGCGACCAGCCAGGCGGCGATCAGCACCGTGCCGAGATAAAGACCCGTGCCGGTGACGCGGTGGGCGATGGACATCGCCATCGTCCAGGACCAGCGATAGATCTGCAGATGCGGCGAAAGCGGGCGAGCCGCTGGCTTGACCTCGGCCAATATCATTCTCCGGTCAGGCGGCCCGGCGCAGGCGGCGGACCCGTTTTGCATCATTCTAGAGTGTCTGGCTCTGTAACGAAACCGAACCCGCGCTGCAATGCAGGGTGCGCAAATGAAAGTTACAGATTCTGAAATCCGTCATTTTGTTGCTGAAGCCTTAACGCGGCAACAGCGCCCAGTAATCGAAGTCGAGGATGACGCTGGGATCATAGCCTTCGCCGATGCGTAGCGGATGCGCGCCGCAGGGCTGGTTCTTGGTCGCGACGAGCCGCAGCCGCAGCGCGCCGACATCGGTACGGCCGGGCAGTTCCGCGCTTTCCAGCACCTCGCTCCAGGCATAGACCGTGTCACCTGCAAAGAGCGGCGCGACATGACGCCCGCCATTGATCGCGGCGATGTGGAAAGCGTTGCCGAGACCGTTGAAGGAGAGGGCTCGCGCCAGGCTGATGACATGGCCGCCATAGATCAGGCGCATGCCGAAGCGGCTGTCCTTCGCGGCATGGGCGTCGAAATGCACCTTGGCGGTGTTCTGGTAGAGCCGGGTCGCGAGTTGGTGCTCGGCCTCTTCGACGGTAATGCCGTCGACATGGTCGATCCGCTCCCCCTTGGCATAGTCGCCCCAGCGATACGGCGAGCCGGCCAGCGCATCGTCATAGGCCGCGAGCGCGATCGGTGGGCAGCCCCCGCCGAGCTCGGCCGCCGGCACGGCCTTCGGCACCTCCGGCACATGCTCGGCATGGGCGGGCGAGCCCGGCACGCGCTTGCGCACCAGCACCCAGCGCACATAGCTCAGCACCGCATCGCCATGCTGGTTGCGGCCGATGGAGCGGACATAAACGATGCCGGCATCGCCGGAGGAGGTCTGCTTCAGCCCGATCACTTTCGAAGTGGTCGAGAGCGTATCACCCGGAAAGACGGGGCGCAGGAAGCGGCCATCGGCATAGCCGAGATTGGCGACGGCATTGAGCGAGATGTCCGGCACCGTCTTGCCGAAGACGATGTGGAAGACGAGCAGGTCGTCGACCGGCGCTGCCGGATAGCCCAGCGCCTCCGCGAAGGCATCCGAGGACTGAACGGTGAAGCGCGGGCCGTAGAGCGCGGTATAGAGCGAGACGTCGCCGGCCGTGACCGTGCGCGGGGTCGCGTGAACGATCTGCTCGCCGAGCGCGAAATCCTCGAAGAAGCGGCCGGGATTGGTCTTCGGCGCGGACGCGGTCTCGGACATGGGGCGCGGGCTCAGGTTGGCTCTGGCTGAGTGTGCGCCGCAGCGACGGCCAGCGTCCAGCCCCGACGAAAGATCGAGCCTCGCGGCCGGCCTGGAGCCGCCCTTCCCTTCTCCCCTTGCGGGAGAAGGGCCCGTAGGGTCGGATGAGGGGTCGCGCTACCCTTTCCGACCTGCCCCCGTTTGATGAATCGAGACCGGGAACGTCGCGCGACCCCTCACCCTAACCCTCTCCCGCAAGGGGAGAGGGGACCGGTCGCGGCTTCTGAGACATCACCCCACGATCGCCGCGAGCTTCGTCAGATCCACATTCGCGCCGCAGACCAGCACGCCGAGCCGTTCGCCCGGCGCCGGCCTGTAGCTCCCCGAGATCAGAGCACCGAGCGCGGCCGCGCCGCCGGGCTCGACCGCGAGCCGGAAATCGCGCCAGAGCGTGGCTTGAGCCTCCATGATCGCAGCGTCAGGCACCAGCACGATGCAGTCCACCGCATCCTTGGTCACATCATAAACGAGCTGGCCGACATTGCGGGCGCCGAGCGAATCGGCCGCGACAGAGGCGACCTTGACCTCGACCGGCCTCTTCGCCTCGAAGGCCGCCTGCAGCGCACGCGAACCCTCGGGCTCGACGCCCACGACCTTGACCTTGGAACCGGCGAACCAGCTCGCGATGCCCGAGATCAGCCCACCGCCACCGACCGCGACGAGCACGGTGTCGAGATCGGGCTCCTGCAAATCCCATTCGCGGCCGAGCGTGCCCTGCCCCGTGATGGTCTCCGCCGCCGCGAAGGGATGGATCTTGAGCGCGCCCGTCTCGGCCACGAAGCGGTCGCAGGCCGCCTGCGCATCGTCATACTGCGCGCCGCCGACCACGACATCGGCGCCGAAACGCTTGATCGCCTCGATCTTCGCCGCCGGCGAGATCTCCGGCACGAAAATCGAGGCCTTCACCCCGCGCTTCATCGCAGCATAGGCCACCGCCGCGCCATGGTTGCCGCCGGAGGCCGCCGCGACCCCGGCCGCCGGCACCGGCAGCGAGAGCAGGTTGTTGAAGGCGCCGCGCGTCTTGAAGGAGCCGGCGTGCTGCAGGCATTCAAGCTTGAACGAGACATCCGCGGCCGAACCGAAGGCCCCCGTGCCGAGCCGCATCACCGACGTCACCCGTGCATGGCCGGCGATGCGTGCCGCGGCGGCCTCGATCATCGGGCGGGTGACGAGACGGTCAGCGGTGACGTGAGCAGTCATGGCAGCATCCTGTGCGGGCGGGCGCTCCGGCCGGAAAGTCCAGATCGCGATGGGAAGTCCGTGGCTATCCCGTCCCGGCGGATCGGGAAAGGGCTTTCCGCGCCCGGCCGCGATGTGTCGGGCGACGACCAGCGCCGCCAGCGCGTCGAGCGCATCGTCAGTCGCCGCGCCACGCGGCGGCGGCGCATGAACGACCTGTTCCGGTAATCCCGCCGCGATCAGCAGCACGCGCCGCTCCGCCATGCCCACCGGATTGACGACGCCCTTGATCTTCTTCGGCGTGGCAAGCGGTGCGCCACGCATCGTCCGGAAGGCGAGCTCGGGATGGACCTCGAAGACGCGCTCACGCAACGCCGGGCTTGCCCGCAGCAGCCGGTCGATCTCACGGATCTTGGGGAAGAGATGGAAGCCCTGCTTCGAGACCTTCCGCGGCGGATCCGAGAGGCTGAGCGCCAGCTGGCAAGCCTCCCAGTAATCCTCCGCCTCGATCGCGGCACGGGCGGGAATCGAGAAGACAGAGGATTGTCGCTCGCCCAATAGTGGCCGCACGAGTTGCTCCGGCCCGCGCCCCGAGCCGCCGACCCGGTCTGGCAAGCCGATCGGCATATCGACGGCGACGAGCGAGGCGGCAATCGGCCCCTCGAACAGCTCGGCGAGCCGCGGCACGACGCGCAACAGCGGCGGCGCATCGCTTGCGGTATCGGCCAGGGCCGCGATCCAGCCCGCCTTGCAGCCATCGACGCCCGCGATCCATGCCATGGCCGCCCCTCCGCTCCCCCAGCACTGACGTTGCATCACCGTCACGTCTAGTGTGCACTGCAGCGCATTGCGTCAGGAGACTGCAGAATGACCACGATCCGCCCCCGCCGCAGCGCCCTCTATATGCCTGGCTCCAATGCCCGCGCGCTCGAAAAGGCCCGTGAGATCGATGCCGACGTGCTGATCCTCGATCTGGAGGACGCCGTCGCCCCGGACAGCAAGGAAGCGGCGCGCGACCAGGTCTGCGCCGCGGTCAAGGCCGGCGGCTATGGCCGGCGCGAGCTGGTGATCCGCGTGAACGGGCTCGATACGCCCTGGTTCGAAGCCGATCTCGCCGCCGCGACCGAGACCGAGCCCGACGCCATCCTGATCCCGAAAGTGTCCTCGCCCGAGACGCTGCAGCGCGTCGGCACCTTGCTGGAAGGGCTTTGGGCCGCGCCCGCGATCAAGGTCTGGGCCATGGTCGAGACCCCGCTCGCCGTCCTCGACATCGAGCGCATCGCCCGGGCCGCGCGCGACCCACGCACCCGCCTCGCCTGCTTCGTGATGGGCACGAACGACCTCGCCAAGGAGACGCGCGCCCGCTTCCTACCTGGCCGGGCGCCGATGCTCCCCTGGCTGACCAGTGCGCTCCTGGCCGCGCGCGCCCATGACATCGATATCCTCGACGGCGTCTACAACGATATCAAGGACGAGGCCGGCTTCCGCGCCGAATGCGAGCAGGCGCGCGATCTCGGCTTCGACGGCAAGACGGTGATCCACCCGGCACAGGTCGGCCCCGCCAACGCACTCTTCGCGCCGGACGAGGTGGAGCTGACACGGGCCCGCGCCGTCATCGCGGCTTTCGCCCTGCCCGAGAACGCCGGCAAGGGCGCGATCCAGCTCGACGGGCGCATGGTCGAGCTGCTGCATGCCGAGATGGCCCGCCGCACCGTCGCGCTGGCGGAAGCGATCGCAGCCTAAGGCCCGCCGTCATTCCCGGGCGCCGCTAGGCGGTGACCCGGGAATCTCAGGACGAGAAGGCTATGGTTTCCGAGATGGTCGGGTCGCGCCCGACCATGACGCCCCGCCTGCGCCTTACGCCTTCGCGGCCTTGGCGCGCTCGATCGCCTCGACGATCAGCTTCTTCGCTTCAGTGGCGTCGCCCCAGCCCTTGAGCTTCACCCATTTGCCGGGCTCGAGATCCTTGTAGTGCTCGAAGAAGTGCTGGATCTGGTCGAGCGTGATCTGCGGCAGGTCGGTGTAGTTGTGGACGTTCTCGTAGCGCTTGGTCAGCTTCGGAACCGGCACGGCGATGATCTTCTCGTCGCCGCCGCCCTCGTCCTCCATCAGCATCACGCCGATCGGCCGGACTGCGATATACGAGCCCGGCACGAGCGGACGGGTATTGGCGACGAGCACGTCGCAAGGGTCGCCATCTTCCGAGAGCGTATGCGGGATGAAGCCGTAATTCCCCGGATAGCGCATCGGCGTATAGAGGAAGCGGTCGACGAAGAGCGTACCGGCATCCTTGTCCATCTCGTACTTGATCGGCTCGCCCCCGATCGCCACTTCGATCAGGACATTGACTTCGTCGGGAGGGTTCTTGCCGATGGAGATGGCGTCGATGCGCATAGCTGACCTGTCACCTGAAAATTTTGCCGGGCCTTATGCCGTCTCAGCACGAAAAGTCCAACCCCTTCCTTTGCTTTTGGGTAACCGATGCCCCTGCGATTTGCGCAACGGGACTCGCGCTGCTATCCGGCACGCCATGAATTTGACTGAGCCAACCGCATGCTGACCCGGCTGCGCTCCGACGAGGAACGCTACGCCCGCCGCATGGCGCGCATCGCCCGCTGGGACCGACCCATCGAAGGGGCCAGCCAGCGCCTGCGAGCCTGGGCCAACATGTTGCTCGTCGACCACGGCATTTTCCGCCTGGCTTATCTCAACGCGCATCGCGTCACGCCGCGCCTGTGGCGCTCGGCCCAGCCGGCGCCGCATCAGATCGCGCGCTTCGCCAGCCTCGGCGTGAAGACCATCGTCAATCTCCGCGGCGGCCGCGAGCACGGCTCCTGGCCGCTGCAGAAGGAAGCCTGCGAGCGCCACGGCATCAGGCTGGTCGATTTCATCCTGCGCTCGCGCGGCGCTCCCGACCGCGAGACCATCCTCAGCGCCAAGGCCTTCTTCGAGAGCCTGGAGGAGCCGGCGCTGGTCCATTGCAAGTCGGGCGCGGATCGCGCCGGCTTCTTCTCGGCCCTCTACCTGCTGCTGCACGAAAAGCTGCCGCCGGACGAGGCCATGCGCCAGCTCTCGCTGCGCTACGGCCATTTCCGCTTCGCCAAGACCGGCATCCTCGACGCCTTCTTCGAGGCCTATCGCCGCGAAGGCGAAGCCGAGGGCATGCCCTTCCTCGAGTGGGTCGAGACCGTCTACGACCCGGAACGGCTGGAGCGGGAGTTCAAGCCCGGCCTGATCTCCTCGCTGATCGCCGACAGGCTGATCCGCCGGGAATAGGCCAGAAGCCAGTCCTCAGCGGGCGGCGCCGGAGAGCGCGAAGCCTTCCGCACCGGGCTCGGTCGCTTCGCCGAGATGCAGCCAGATGAACAGCGTATGCAGCAGCGTGCGCAGGATCGAGATCAGGCCGATCGCCTCCAGCATGGCGGGCGAGAGCGAGTCGGACAGCGCCATCACGGCCACGATGGCGATGAGCGCCAAGGCATTGATCGCGACCTGCCAGAAGGGCTGGCGCGACAGCGTCGCCATTTCCTGCAGCGGCCCCAGCACGGCCAGCCCGGCGTAGAACGGCGCCATGAGCGCGATCGTCGTGCCGATGCCCGCCCAATGCGTATCGGCCAGCAGCGGATCGCCAAGCGCGAGCACGAAGGCAATCGCGCCGAACAGCACGGCCGCGGCCGCGATCAGCGCGAGCGCCATCAGCCGGGCCCACAGGCGCCGACGCGGCCCGACATAGAAGCGCAGCCGGTTCAATACGATCGGGACCGACACCGTTCCGAACATCTGGGTCGGCATGTCGAGGAGCCGCATCGACAGCGCGACATGGGCGGCGAGCACCGTATTCGCCGCATAGGGTAGCGCCAACACTGGAGCGATCGCGAAGCCATAGGCGAGCAGCGCCGCCGGCAGCATCGCCCGCGGCGCATCGCGCCAGCGCCAGGCGGCTTGGGTGAGGCCGCACCAGGACCAGAGCGGGGGCGCCACCAGCGCGCTCACCGCATGGAGCCGCCGTCGCAACAGATAGGCGGCGGCGAGCGCATGCCCCAGCGCATCGGCGAGGAACAAGGCAAGGGCTTTCGGACCGACCAGGCCGATCAGCAGCAGCATGATCGCCGGCTGGACGAGTGCCTGCACGACGTTGCTATTGCCGATCGCACGAAAATCACCCTCGGCGGTGGCTTCGGCCCTGAGCAGTCGCAGCACCGAGCGGGCCGCGAGCGAAATGAGGAAGATGAGGGCCACGGCGGGTGCAACCCAACCGGAGAGAGCCAGCCCCGCCAGAATGACGGCGCTCAGGCCGAGGAAGCCGACGCCGACCACGCATGCCAGCCGGAAGGCAAGCCCCAGTCGGTGCCGATCCCGATTATGGAAGAACACCGCTTCCAACCGCAGCAGCGCCGCGGTCGAAACGAAGTTCACGATGGCCGAAAAGACCGCAAAAGCGGCGAAGACAAAGGGCGGGCAGAGCGCCGCGGCAATGATCAGCCCCCAGACCGAGATGAGCCGCGCCTGGACGAAGCGTAGGCCGAGCAGGATCGCCGAGCCGAAGCTTGAGCGCAGCAACGGCGCGCGCGCCGCGACGAAACGGCGCCCTGCCGCGAGCGCCAGGGCTGGCCGGCTCGGCGGGAGAAGCGCCCGTTCCATGGCGACATGCGCAGCCATATCGACGTCCACGACCGGATCGTCGGACAGCGTCTCGCTGTCCGAACCCGCGTCCGCCCCGGCGGGCGAACGATCGGCGGCCGCGATCAAGAACGATGGGCCTTCTGTCGGGGAGGTTGCGGCAGTATGGTTAACGAGCGCTTAATATCGGTCATCATCGGCTGTGGGCGGGGGCCTTCGGCCCCCGGTGACGGCGCGCATGAACCGCAGGAAGCCGCCTTTTTTGCGGCTCAGGCGAACGTGCTCTTCAGCGCCTCGAAGCGCTGTAGCTGATCCGGCAGCAATTCGCGCGCGGCATCGCGACGCACGAAGACCTTGAACATCACTTCGCCGGCCCCGTTGAAGAACTGCACCGAGCAGGCGCGCCGGCCCTGTGCGGTCGAACGGTCCACGAGGTAGATCGCCCGGCAGTTCTCGGCCTTGATGTGGCCGCCGATCGGGCTGTCGCCATGGATGTTGTAGTAGCCATGGCCGAAGCTGCCGACGGGCAGATGGCCCTCGACTTCCAGCACGATGTCGGGCGTGTGCATCAGGAAGAGCACCGTTCCCCAGCTCGCGAGATCCTTCCAGAGGTCCTCGAAGCGCTCAGGCGCCACGAGCCGGCGCTGCTCGGCCGGCAGAAGCTCGAGGACCTCGCGCGTCGAGACCTTCGCCTCGCGCGCCACCGCCTCGATTAGCCCGTCGGGCTTGGCGGCGAGCAGCTCGCGTGCGTGCTCGATCGGGGATCGGGCGACTGTTTCAGCAGTGGTCATCGCAGACGCCTCACTCGGCCGCCTGGCGGGGCAGATGCGGGTTGGTCTCGCTCAGCACGGTCTCGAAGCCCTCGAACTCGGGATGGCCGAGATACATCGGCTTCGGGCGCGGCTGGCCGGCATTGCGGTGCGACTCCCGGAACTGCTCGGACTTGGTCCAGGCAGTGAAATCGTCCTTCGAGGCCCAGCTCGTATGCGAGGAATAGAGCGTGTGGTCCTCCTTCTCCGGCCCCTTCAGCAGGTGGAAGGACAGGAAGCCCGGCATCTCGTCGAGCCGGGTCTTACGCGAGGACCAGATCGTCTCGAAGGCGCTCTCCTCGCCCTTGACGACCTTGAAGCGATTCATGGCGATGAACATCGGAAAACCCTGCATTGGCGCGCCGTGGCCGGCGAAGAGAAGGACACCGCGAGACGGCGGAGCGGACGACCCCCTTCGGCATCGCCCTTGACCCCTTCTAGTAAAGGCGAATATCACCGTCAACAATACATGCAAGAGAGCTTTGTTTTGAATAATTAAAAACAAGACTCTACTTGAATGGAATCATTTTAAACTGAGAACTGTCACCGAGATCGGGCGAGATCCGTAGCGGCAGCTATCGTCGATCCGGCCCGTATGGAGTAGCAACATGCCCGGCTCTTCCGTCCACCCGGCGCCTCTCCGCTCCCGGCAGCCGAGCCGTCGCGAATTGACCGCGGCTCTGGCGCTGACCCTGATCGGTGCCGGCGGGCTCGCCTTCCCGGCCCTGCCCAGCCTCGCGCAGGCACAGGCGCCTGAACGCATCGTCGTGGCAGGCGGCGTGATCAGCGAGGTGATCTATGCGCTCGGCCTGCAGGACCGCATCGTCGGCGTCGATTCCACCAGCCAGTTCCCGCCGGAAGCCCTGAAGGAGAAGGCCAATATCGGCTATGTCCGGGCGCTCTCGGCCGAAGGCGTGCTCTCGCTGAAGCCGACGCTGATCATGCTGATCGACGGCGCCGGCCCGCCCGACGCCGTCTCGCTGATCACCGAATCCGGCGTGAAGATCGCCCGCATCGCCGACGGGCTGACGCCCGAAGGTGTCACGACCAAGATCGCCGCGATCGGCGCCGCCATCGGCGCCGGAGCTCCGGCCGAGCGGCTGGCGGCGCAGACCAAGGCCCGCTTCGACGAGCTCGCGACGCTGCGCGACGGCATCGCCAAGAAGCGCCGCGTGCTCTTCCTGCTCTCGCTACAGAACGGCCGCGCCCTGGTCGGCGGCCGTAACAGCTCGGCCGATGGGATCATCGCGCTCGCCGGCGGCATCAATGTCGCCGACGCCATCGAGGGCTACAAGCCGATGACGGACGAGGCGATCGCCGCCGCCGCGCCGGACATGGTCCTGATGATGCGCAACAGCAGCGCCCACAACATCACGCCCGACGAGCTGTTCGCCATGCCCGCCTTCTCGCAGACGCCGGCCGCGAGCGGCAAGCGGCTGGTGCAGATGGACGGCCTCTATCTGCTCGGCTTCGGCCCGCGCACCCCGATGGCGGCGCGCGATCTCATGGCGGCGATCTATCCAGAGGCCGCCATTCCCGCCCTGAAGACGGCCGCGGCTCCGTGACGCTCGCTGCGCCGGCCCCTTCCATGTCCTCCCAGGCCCTGACGACGCTGATCGCCGGCCGGCGCCGCGTCGGGCTCGTCGCGGTCGTCGGGATGGCCCTGGCCTGTCTGCTGCTCACCATCGTCGCCATCGGCCAGGGCGCGATCGCGATCGCGCCCGGCCGCGTCGCCGAGATCCTGATGGCGAAGCTCAGCGGCAATACCGCGTTGCTGGAAGGACGCGATGTCCTCGTCGTGCTCAACATCCGCGTGCCGCGCGTACTGCTAGGCCTGCTGGTCGGAGCGGGCCTGGCCGTCTCCGGCGCGTTGATGCAGGGCCTTTTCCGCAATCCGCTGGCCGATCCCGGCCTTGTCGGCGTATCGAGCGGCGCGGCGCTCGCAGCCGCCGCCACCATCGTGCTCGGCGACCGCTTCCTCGCCGGCACGATGATGAAGCTGCCCTTCGCCGCCCTGCCCGCCGGCGCTTTCTGCGGCGGCCTCGCCTCGACGCTGGCGCTCTATCTCATCGCCACCCGCGGCGGACGCACCTCGGTCGCCACCATGCTGCTCGCCGGTGTCGCGCTCGGCGCCTTCGCGAGCGCGTTGACCGGGCTCCTCGCCTTCATGTCGGACGACCGGCAGCTTCGCGACCTGACCTTCTGGTCCCTCGGCAGCCTCGGCGGAGCGAGCTGGACCAAGCTGACCGTGGTGGCACCGATCATCCTGCCGCTGCTCCTGCTGATGCCGTTGCTGGCGCGCGGGCTGAACGGGCTGATGCTCGGCGAGGCCGAAGCTTACCATCTCGGCATCCCGGTCCAGCGCATCAAGGCGCTGACGATCCTGCTCGTCGCGCTCGCCGTCGGCGCGAGCGTCGCCACGGCCGGGCTGATCGGCTTCGTCGGCATCGTCGTGCCGCACCTGATCCGGCTCTCGGTCGGCCCCGATCATCGCCTGCTGCTGCCGCTCTCGGCGCTCGGCGGCGCGATGCTACTCGTCGGCGCCGATATCGTCGCACGCCTCATCGTCGCCCCGGCGGAACTGCCGATCGGCATTGTCACCGCCGCGATCGGCGCCCCCTTCTTCCTCTGGCTGCTACTGCGCCGCACGAGCCTCATCGATGTCTGAACCGACGCCGATCCTTTCCGGTCACGACCTGAGCTTCATTGCGGGCGGCCGACCTCTCGTCGCGGATGCCACGCTCGATCTCGCCTGTGGCACGACGACGATCCTGATAGGCCCGAACGGCGCCGGCAAATCGACGCTGCTCAAGCTCCTGACCGGCGAGATCAAGCCAGCTGGCGGCGCGATCCACATCGCCGGCGAGAACCTGAGCACGGTCCCGGGCTGGCGTCTCGCCTGCCTGCGCGCCGTCATGGCGCAGCATGCGCGGCTCGCCTTTCCCTTCAGCGTCTATGAGGTCGCGAGCCTCGGCGTCGACGGCATCGGCCGTGCGCTGACCCGCCAGCGACGTGAGGCGATCGTCGCCGAAAGCCTTGCGGCTGCCGGCGTCCTCGATCTCGCCGGGCGGCGCTACCAAACGCTCTCCGGCGGCGAGCAGCAGCGCGTGCAGTTCGCCCGTGTGCTCTGCCAGCTCGATGCCGGCCGCAGCGTCGCCGAGAAGCAGGTGCTCTTCCTCGACGAGCCGATCGCCAGCCTCGACCTCTGCCACCAGCTCTCACTGCTCGACATGGCGCGCAGCATCGCCGCCCGCGGCGTCGCGGTGCTGATCGTGCTGCACGACCTCAACCTCGCCGTCACCTATGCCGATCATCTCGTGGTGATGGACCAGGGCCGGATCATCGCGCAGGGCGAGCCGGCACGTACGCTCGACGACGCGCTGCTGCGCCAGGTCTTCAAAGTGGACCTGACGCTCAGCCGCGCGCCGGCGCCGGGGCTGCCCTTCCTGCTGCCGCAGCAGCATCGTTCCCGCCCCGCCGCTTAGGGAACTTTCGAGCCAGCCAGCTATATGACCGCGTAAAGAAAACCATAGAAGACGCTGGCTTTCATTCGCTTTTGATACTTGGATAAAATTGTAGCTAATCGGTCGATTCAACGATGATTCATCCTGAATCGCCGCTTCACCATATCGCTCAACCCGCGCTTCATCGCTGTGACGCGAGGGTTTCCCGCTTTCCTTTGAGAAGCGGGAGACATGGACCATGTGGAAACACACCCTCGCCGGCGGCGCTGTCGCCGTCGCTCTGTCGATCAGCCCGGCCGAAGCACGCGAGGTCGTCGGGCTGCGTGATGCTCGCTTCGACCCCGGCACCATCGTGATCCGTACTGGCGAACGGAAGCTCTACTACGTCTTCGCCCCCGGCGAAGCGATCCGCTACACCATCGCGGTCGGCAAGGCGGGCAAGCAGTGGCGCGGTGTCAAATATGTCGAGGAGCTGCAGGTCGATCCGGCCTGGGCCCCGCCGGCCGAGGTCAAGCGCGACAACCCGCGCCTGCCCGACGTCATCCCCGGCGGCTCGCCGCGCAACCCGATGGGCGCCCGCGTCATCGGCCTCGGGCCGGGCGGACAATATGCCATCCACGGCACCAACATGCCGCAGACCATCGGCACCGCCGCATCCTATGGCTGCTTCCGCATGCACAATCAGGATGTGATCGACCTCTACGCCCGTGTCCGCATGGGCACGCCAGTTGTGGTCATGCCGTAAGCTCAGGCCGAGCTCAGGCGTCATTCCCGGGCGGAGCGAAGCGCAGACCCGGGAATCTCTTTCAGAAGGAGGCGCGAGAGTCCTCTCCGGCCGGAGATGCTCGGGTCAAGCCCGAGCATGACGCGGAAAATCAGAGCGCGACCGGCGAGATCAGCGGCTTGCCGGCGAAGAAGGCCTCGAGATTCCGCACGAGCAATTCCTGTTGCGCCTCCTGTGCCGATTCGGAGAAGGCCGCGATGTGCGGCGTCAGCACGACATTCTCGAGCGCCTTCAGCCGGTCCGGCACCACCGGCTCATGCTCGTAGACGTCGAGCGCCGCGCCCGCGATGACGCCGGTCTCCAGCGCTTCGCAGAGCGCCGTCTCGTCGATGGCGATGCCGCGCGAAATGTTGACCAGATAGCCGCCGGGGCCGAGCGCCTTCAGCACATCCGCATTGACGGCGTGGCGGTTCTCGACGCTCGCGCGGACCGCCACCATCAGGAGATCGGCCCATTCGGAAAGGCCGAGCAAGCTGTCATGATAGGCATAGGGCAGATCGGGCCGCCGTGAGCGGTTATGATAGCCGATCTCCATCCCGAAACCGGTCGCGTGACGGGCGATCCGGCTTCCGATGGCGCCGAGCCCGTAGATGCCGAGCTTGCAGCCGGAGAGCCCGCGCACGATCGGCATGCGCTCGATCGCATTGCCCTTCCAGCGCCCGGCCCGGACGAAGTGGTCGCCTTGCGGGATCTGGCGGCCGATGGCCAGCAATAGCCCCATGGCGAATTCCGCCACGCCGTCGGCGTTGGCGTCAGCCGCGTTGGTGAGTTGAACGCCGCGTGCCTTGGCATGCGCCTGGTCGACGCCTTCGATGCCGGTGCCGTAGCAGCAGATCAGTTTCAGCTTGGGCAGGGCATCGATCAGGGCCGCATCGGTCTTCTGGGTGCCGATCGTCAGCAGCGCCTCGACCCGTTCCTTCCCCTCCGGCAGGAATTCCGGAGCCGAGCGCTCCATCGGGCCGATGATGTCATAATGCGCAGACAGCGCCTCTATCAGCGCGGCCGGCATGCGCGGCACCATCAGGATCGTCGGCTTCATCTCGCATTCTCTCCGGAAGCATCGGCCCGAACGTTGGGACACTTTCGGAGAAGGCCGATGCAGGCTCATGGCCCTGTTGCATCGCAGCATCGCTTTCGCCGATGCTCAACCCTCATTGCCTGCGTGGCCCCCATCCGCGGGGCGCATCCGACACGCTTCGACCAAAGACGGTGACGGAGCGGCAGCAAAAGCGGAATTCAGGGGTTCTGGCCTCTCGCCCCCCGAGAGAAACCACGTTAACCTCGCCTCGCGACACGAAACCCCCCGTGCTTGCACGGGCCAGGAAGGGGCTACCGATGGACCACCTCGCCGACGTGAAGAAGTTCGCCAAGAAGCCGTTGAACGAAGCCGCGTTCGCCGGGATGTCGAAATCCTATGCGCTCGTGATGAGCAAGCCCGACACCCGCTACGTCGCCTGTTCGGATCCGGCGGAAATCGATCGCGTCCGCGAGAACTTCCTCAAGAAGAAGCTGGGTCTCAAGTCCGGCGATCTCGACGGCTCAATCAAGGCGATCTGCGAGCACATGAAGGCCGACAAGACCAAGTCCCGGCTGACCTTCTACTACCTGCTGGCCGAGCATCACGGAAAGCTCGACCTCTTCATCAAGAAATAGGGCGCGAGCCGCCTTTCGGCCCGGCCCGCCGGGCTTTTCCCTTTCAGGACGAGCGGCTGGCCGACCATGAGGTCGGCCCTGAGTTCGTCAATCCCGATAGAGGTCTGCCCGCGTCAGCGGCAGACCCGACGGGCCCTTGCGCCGCTTCGAAACCAGGGTCTGGTTGATCAGCGCCCCGCCGCGCTCGAAGGCGAGCGAGCAACCTGCCAGGTAAAGCAGCCACATCCGCGTCCGCTCGGCGCCGATCTCGGCCTCGGCCTTCGCCTTGTTGGCGTTGAGCCGTTCCCACCACAGCCGCGTCGTGCGCTGGTAATGCTCGCGCCAGCCCTCGACGTCGTGGACCTCGAAGCCGTGGCGCTCGAGATTGGCGATCGACATGCCCAGATGGTCGAGTTCGCCGCCGGGGAAGATGTAGCGCACCAGCGCGCGATATTCGGCCGGCATCTTGTTGAAGGCCTTCTCGGTTTTCTTCGCCCGGCGCGAGATCGTGTGGTGCAGATAGAGCCCGCGTGGCCGAAGCAGCCGGTTCACCGTGCTGAAATAGGTCGGGTAATTGCGGATGCCGACCTGCTCGAACATGCCGATCGAGGAGATCTTGTCGAACTCGCCCTCCATCTGCGTGTAGTCGCGCAGATGCAGCGTGACCTTGCCCTGAAGGCCCCAGCGCTCGACCTTCTCCTGCGCATATTTGAGCTGCTCCTCGGCCAGCGTCACGCCATGCGCCTCGACGCCGTAATAGCGGGCAGCGTGGCAGACCAGCGCGCCCCAGCCGCAGCCGATGTCGAGGAAACGGTCACCGGGCTTGAGCCGCAGCTTCTTGCAGATCATGTCGAGCTTGTCGCGCTGGGCGCGATCGATGTCGCCATGCTCCTCGGTGAAGTAGCCACAGGTGTAGACCATTTCCTCGTCGAGGAAGAGCCGGTAGAAATCGTTCGAGACGTCGTAGTGATAGGCGACATTGGCCTTGTTGGTGGCCGGATCGCCGTCACGCGCGATCTCGTCGCCGCGGCGGTGGCTGACTGCGTCCTGCGCCTTGCCCGGCGCGAAGAGAAAGCGGCGGAACACGTCGAAGACCGCGCTCTTCGGGATGTTGCGCGCCAGCCGCCCGACCTTGCCCTCCGGCCGCGCCGTGGCGAGATCGAAGATCGAGCCGTTCACGATCGCGATGCGGTCCGCGATGTGCAGGTTGAGCAGCGTGTCGAGCTTGGGCTTGCGAATCAGCGCGGCCACGACGCCGGCATCGGCGATGGCGATGGAAAGCCCGTCCTGCGGCCAGGCGGCCGGAACGGAACTGCCGTCCCAGAGCCGGAATCCCAGCTTCAGGCCGAGCTTGTCATGCGCCTCGGTGAGAAGGCGGCGCAGGGCCGCGAGGCGCTTGTCGGTCGTGTCCATATCCAAAATCCGCTGCCAGTCTCCGCTGTTTGGACGCAAAGCGCGCGGATTGGCAAGCTTCGAGGCTGCCTCTGCGGCACGCCCTCAGAAATCGCTGGCGATGCCCTTCACTTCCCAGTCGTCATAGCGCACGGGCTCCAACCCACCCCGCCCGTTGACCTCGGGCCGGCTCGCGACCTCGGCGGCATGGGCATCGATCGCGGCACGCCGGGCCGCCGCCTCGGCGAGCGCGCGCTGCGCGGCGGGGGAGAGTTGCTTCGCGTCCGTGGCGGGAACGGGCATATCTTCGCCGGCTTTTTCCGGCATATTGGAAGGGTTCATCGACGAATCTCTTGAGGCGATCTCTTCAAACGATCTCTTGCAGGCAGTCTCTTGTAGGATCGCTATCGCCTCCACCACATAAGGCACAAATCGCGCGACCGCGAGGGCATTCCGCCCTCAAGCGACGCCGCCGACGAAGGGGAAACGATGAATTACGTTCGCACCGGCATGCTGATGGCGGGCCTGACTGCGCTCTTCGCCGCGGTCGGCTATGCACTGGGCGGCGGCGGCGGCATGCTGATGGCGCTCGGCTTCGCCGCCGTAACCAACCTCTTCAGCTATTGGAACTCCGACCGGCTGGCGCTCGCGGCCCATAACGCGCAAGAGGTCGATGAGCGCAGCGCGCCAGAGCTCTACGGCATGGTCCGGGATCTCGCGGCACGCGCCAACATGCCGATGCCGCGCGTCTACCTGATCCACGAAGACCAGCCCAACGCCTTCGCCACCGGCCGCAACCCGCAGAACGCGGCGGTCGCAGCCACGACCGGCATCCTCCAGACGCTGAGCTATGAGGAGCTGGCCGGCGTGATGGCGCATGAGCTGGCGCACATCAAGAACCACGACACGCTGACGATGACGATCACCGCGACCTTCGCCGGCGCGATCTCCTCGCTCGTCACCTTCGGCATGTTCTTCGGCTCGCGCGACAACCGGCCAAACGTCATCGTCCAGATCCTGCTCTCGATCCTGGCTCCGATGGCGGCCGCCCTGATCCAGATGGCGATCTCGCGCTCGCGGGAGTACGAGGCCGACAAGCTCGGCGGTCAGATCTGCGGCAATCCGGTCTGGCTCGCCGATGCGCTCGCCAAGATCGCGGCCGGCGTCGCACATATTCCCAGCGAGACGGCGGAGGCGAAGCCTGCTACGGCGCACATGTTCATCATCAATCCCTTGACCGGCGGCGGCATGGATAACCTCTTCTCGACCCACCCCGACACCGGCAACCGCATCGCGGCGCTGATGGAGCAGGCCCAGTCCATGGGCATTGGCCGCAGTGCCGCTGCTCCCAGCTTCACGGGCCAGGCCGGCGGCAGCCCCTGGAATCAGTCAGAGGGCAGCCCCTGGGGCAGCCAGCCGCGCCAGCCCGGCCCCTGGGGCTGAGCCATGGCCACGCCAGATCGCCAACACCGCCGCTCGCAGGAGCCGGCGCCGACTGACCGCACCGATGCGCCGGGCCTGCCGGCACGTCGCCTCGCCGCCAACGTCATCGACGAAGTGCTGCGCGCCCGCGTCGCGCTCGACGAAACCTTCGACCGGCTGCTGCCGGAAGCGGGGCTCGACGCCGCCGATGCGGGGCTCGCGCGCGCCATTGCCGTCACCGCCTTCCGCCGGCTCGGCACGATCCGTCAGGCCATCGACGAGCGCCTCGAGCGCGGCAGCCCGCGACATTCCGGCCTCTTCGAGCCGATCCTGGTGGCGGCCGCCACCCAGATCCTTTTCCTGGACGTGCCGGACCATGCCGCCGTCGATCTCGCCGTCCGGCATCTGCACGAGGACCCACGCTCGGCCCGCTATGTCTCCCTCGGCAATGCCCTGCTGCGCCGGCTGGCACGGGAGCGCGACGCCATCCTCGCCGAGGCCACGGCCGAATCCTTCGGCGACACGCCGGACTGGCTCATCCAGAGTTGGTGCGAGGCCTATGGCGAGGAGACGGCCGCCGCCATCGCGATGATCCACCGCGAGGAGCCGCCGCTAGACCTCACCGTCAAGGCCGATCCCGCCCGCTGGGCCGAGGAGCTCGACGGCATCGTGCTGCCGACCGGCTCGGTTCGCCTGCGCGAGCGCCAGGCGATCACCGGGCTGCCCGGCTTCGAGGATGGCGCCTGGTGGGTGCAGGACGCCGCCGCCGCCCTGCCGGTGATGTTGCTTGCGCCGAAGCCCGGAGAGCGCATTGCCGATCTCTGTGCTGCTCCCGGCGGCAAGACCGCCCAGATCGCCGCCGCTGGCGCCAGCGTCACGGCGCTCGACCGCTCGGCCCCGCGCCTGCGCCGCCTCAAGACCAATCTCGCCCGGCTCGGCCTGACAGCCGAGGTCGTCACCGCCGATGCCGCCAACTGGAAGGCGGACGCGTTCGACGGCGTGCTGCTCGACGCGCCCTGCAGCGCGACCGGCACGATCCGCCGTCACCCCGACGTCGCCTGGACCAAGGGCGAGGAGGATCGCGATCGGCTTGCAGCGCTGCAGGCCCGGCTGCTCGATGCAGCCGCCGCCCTGACGAAGCCCGGCGGGCGCCTCGTCTACTGCACCTGCTCGCTCGAACCACAGGAGGGCGAAGAGCAGGTTTCGGCCTTCCTGGAGCGCCATCCCCAGTTTCGTCGCGAGCCCGTCCAACCGGCCGAAATCGGCGGTTTGGCCGAGGCAATCGACGGAAATGGCGACATCCGCACTCTTCCCCACCAGCTCGGCAACCCTTCCGCCCGGTTAGCGGGATGGGCGGGATTTTACGCAAGCCGCCTGATCAGGCTATGACGGGATCCTGATCCGTGACGTTGGGGGGCGACGCGGATTCTCAGGTGGAATCGGCGTGGCTCGGCATCGCGCACCGGGGATGGAGATCAGGGGGTTTTGAGCGGCTGGTCTGAGCGACGGGGGTTGGCCCAGGCTGCGATCGGACGGGCGGTGCGGCGCACGCGCGGCCAGCTCGTCGGCGCGACCCGGCTGCTCTGGCCCTTCGGACGCAAGCCTGCCACGCGCCTGCTCTTCGCCCCGCACGACCTGCGCACCGCCGACCCGACCACCGCCAGCGACTTCTACGCGGGCTACTACGCCTTCGCCGGCCGCACCCTGCGCACCCATGGCGAATCCCCCTTCGACGCCATGCCGCCGAACGAGGCCTGGGCGGAAGTGCTCTATGGCTTCGGCTGGCTGCGCCATATGCGCGCCGCCGACACCGCCATCGCCCGCGCCAATGCCCGCAGCCTCGTCGAGGATTTCATCGTTAGGCGCCGCGAACGCAACGACATCGCCCGGCGCCCGGCCGTGGCGGCCCGCCGGCTGATCGCCCTGCTCTCCCATTCGCCCTTGCTACTGGAGGGCGCCGACCATGCCTTCTACGAGCGCTTCCTGCGCCATGTCGCAAAGCTCGCCGAATGGCTGGACCTGACGCTGGCCGGCGCCGTGGAAGGGGCCGATCGGCTGAACGGACTGATCGCCATCACGCTGGCGACGATCTGTCTCGACGGGCAGGACGGGCGCCGTCGGCGGGTCGAGACCCAGCTCTCGGACGAGCTCGACGAGCAGATCCTGCCCGATGGCGGCCATCTCTCGCGCAATCCCCGCCTTCTGATCGAGTTCCTGCTCGATCTGCTGCCGCTGCGCGAGACCTTCGCGGCCCGCGGGCTCGAACCGCCGCGCGGCGTGCTGACCGCGATCGAGCGAATGATGCCGCATCTGAGGCTGTTCCGGCATGGCGACGGGGCGCTTGCTCTGTTCAACGGCATGGGCACGACCCCGCCCGACCTGATGGCCACGCTCGCGGCCTACGACGACGCCCGCGGCCGTCCGATCGAGCACGCCGCCTATTCCGGCTACAGTCGCTTAGCCGCCGAGCGCAGCATCGTCGTCACCGATGCCGGCCCGCCGCCGCAGGGCGCGTACTCGACGGAGGCACATGCCGGCTGCCTCGCCTTCGAATTCTCCAGCGGTCCGCAACGCATCATCGTCAATTGCGGCGCCAGCCGTTTCGGCCCTCCGGAGCTGAAGCTCGCGGCGCGCAGCAGCGCCGCCCATTCCACCCTCGTCCTCGACGACCGCTCCAGCGCGAATTTCGGCAAGGTACTGGGCGAGATGCGGATCGTCACCGGCCCGAGGGACGTTCGCGTCGCCCGTCAGGACAGCGCAGAGGGTCCGGAATGGGTCGCGAGCCATGACGGCTATCGTCGGAGCCTCGGTGCCGTGCACACCCGCCGCCTGCTGCTGGCCGGCGACGGCGCCGCGCTTTCCGGCGAGGATGAGGTCGCGCTGACCGGTCATCGCGAGACATTGCCGGCGGCGGCGCGCTTCCACCTGCATCCCAATGCCCGGGCGAGCCTGGTGCGCGAGGGCAGCGGCGCGCTGATCGCGCTGGCCTCCGGCGAAGTCTGGAGCTTCGAGGCCGGTGGGCGGACCATCACGCTCGAGGAGAGCATCTTCCTCGCCGCCTCGGATGGGCGCCGCCGCACGGAACAGCTCGTCATCGCCTTCAACGCGGTCGAGACGCCGCGCATCGCCTGGCGCTTCAGCCGCATCCGCAGCGCCAATCCGCGCGCAGGCAAGACGGTGGCCGCAGCGATCGCCGAGCGCGAGGCCGGCGAGCCCTATCCGGATATCGACCCCGATCCCGACGCGTGACGGTCCTGCGACGGCGCACTTTGCCTTTCGCGGCGCAGCATGATAGCTCGCGCGCAACTGCCCGCCCCGTCATCAAGCCGGACCTGATCCCGATGCCGAATGAACTTCGCCGCGTCGAACGCGCGCTCCTTTCCGTTTCTGACAAGTCGGGGCTGATCGACTTCGCGCGCGCCCTCCACAAGCTCGGCATCGCGCTCGTCTCGACCGGCGGCACCGCCAAGGCCATCGCCGAGGCCGGCCTGCCGGTCAGCGACGTCTCCGATCTCACCGGCTTCCCTGAGATGATGGACGGCCGGGTCAAGACGCTGCATCCCAAGGTCCATGGCGGCCTGCTCGCCATCCGCTCCCATCCCGAGCACCAGGCCTCGATGCTCGGCCATGGCATCCAGCCGATCGACCTGCTGGTCGTGAACCTCTACCCCTTCGAGGCGACAGTCGCGGCCGGCAAGCCTTATGATGACTGCATCGAGAACATCGACATCGGCGGCCCGGCGATGATCCGCGCCGCGGCCAAGAACCACAATGACGTCGCTGTCGTTGTCGAGGCGGCCGACTATGCGGCGGTGCTGGCCGATCTCGAGGCCCATAAGGGCGCGACCACGCTGACGCTGCGCCGCAAGCTCGCCCAGAAGGCCTATTCCCGTACCGCAGCCTATGACGCTGCGATCTCGAACTGGTTCGCCAACAAGCTGAACGACACCGCTCCTGCCTTCCGCGCGCTCGGCGGCAGCCTCGCCGAGACGATGCGCTATGGCGAGAACCCGCATCAATGGGCCGCCTTCTACCGCACCCCGGAGAACCGCCCCGGCGTCTCCACCGCCCGCCAGGTGCAGGGCAAGCAGCTCTCCTACAACAACATCAACGACACCGACGCTGCTTTCGAATGCGTCGCAGAGTTCGATCCGAAGGCCTCCGCCGCCTGCGTCATCGTCAAGCATGCCAACCCCTGCGGCGTCGCCGCTGGCGGCTCGCTGCTGGAGGCCTATGAGCTGGCGCTTCGCTGCGACCCCGTCTCGGCCTTTGGCGGCATCGTCGCGCTGAACCGCAAGCTCGACGCCGAGGCAGCGAAGAAGATCGTCGAGGTCTTCACCGAGGTCATCATCGCCCCCGACGCCGACGAGGAGGCGATCGCCATGATCGCCGCCAAGAAGAACCTGCGCCTGCTGCTGACCGGCGGCCTGCCGGATGTCCGCGCGCCCGGCCTCGCGCTGCGCACCGTCGCTGGCGGCTTCCTCGCCCAGTCGCGCGACAACGCCGTCGTCGACGACATGGAGCTCAAGGTTGTGACCAAGCGCCAGCCGAGCGAAAGCGAGCTCGCCGATCTGCGCTTCGCCTTCCGCGTCGCCAAGCACGTCAAGTCGAACGCCATCGTCTATGCCAAGGACCTCGCCACGGTCGGCATCGGCGCCGGCCAGATGAGCCGCGTCGATTCCTCGCGCATCGCCGCCTGGAAGGCTGCCGAGGCCGCGAAGGCTGCGGGCGTGCCGGAGAGCCTCGCCAAGGGCTCGGTCGTCGCCTCCGACGCCTTCTTCCCCTTCGCCGATGGCCTGCTCGCCGCAGCCGAAGCCGGCGCGACCGCCGTAATCCAGCCCGGTGGCTCGATGCGCGACGACGAGGTGATCAAGGCCGCCGACGAAGCCGGCCTCGCCATGGTCTTCACCGGCCACCGCCACTTCCGCCATTGACCAGACACTAAGCTCGTCGTCGAGCGGCCGTATCGGCCAGGCTAAGGCTGACGATCTGATGACGGCCGCCGGTGGGCTGAGTAACAACATTACCACAAACTGACGCTGCGGAAGGAGCGTACCCCATCAGGGGGATGCGCGCCGCCGCGACCCGCGCTACCGGCTCCATACTTGGACTCGCACAACCTCTGACCTGCCCTCGATCGGAAGGGAGAGGTTTCACGAGCCGGGGCGGCGCGCACGGCGTCGATTCATTGATTTGGATCACGGGGGCTTATTTGAGAAGGATATCGAAGTTCGTTGCCGGAGCCTCGCTGGCTCTGGCCGCGGGATCTGCCACCGCGGCCGATCTTCCCTCCCGGAAGGGAGCGGTTCTTGTGCCACCTCCGAGCTTCACCTGGACGGGCTTCTACGCCGGTGTGAACGGTGGCTATGGCTTTGGCGATGCGTCGAAGCGAGTGTATCAGGAAACGGATTACGGCCTTCCTGCTTTCGGCCCGATCAACATCGCGACTGACGTTGTCCCGGGCAAGTCCCGGAACGGCTGGTTCGGCGGCGGGCAGGTCGGCTACAACTTCCAGACCGGCCCCGTGGTGCTCGGCGTCGAAGCCGACTTCCAGGGCGCGGACATCTCCACCGGTCGCCATGCATTCACCTCCGTGGCGACGAACTACCAGTATGTCGGGCACTCCGGTCTCGATTATTTCGGCACGGTGCGGGGGCGGATCGGCTATGCATTCGACCAACTTCTGGTCTATGCCACCGGTGGTTTGGCTTACGGCCGCGTGGCCACGAGCTTCAACTATGCCGATTTGAATTTTCCCGGCCTCACGGCCAGCGCCTCGAAGAACTCGATGGAGGTCGGTTACGCCATCGGCGCCGGTCTCGAATATGCGTTCACGCCGAACTGGTCCATTAAAGCCGAGTATCAGTACCTGAATTTCGGTAGCAAGCGGCTGTCAGCGACGGAGACCTTTGCCGGAACGCCGACCACCGTCGTGATGGCCACCCGCGAGAAGGACATTGCGTTCCATACCGTTCGCGCCGGTCTGAACTATCGTTTCGCGACCTGGTAGTCCGAAGAGCAGTTATCGCTCCGATGCCACCCAGCCTCGTCCCTGCGAGGCTGGGTCTTTTTCTAGATCGGCATCCGTCGTAAGGGGTACGTCCCGATTGGAGCAGATCGCTCCTTCCCCGACAGCCCTGCAATGCCCGATGAGCCTCGAATCCGTCCGCGCCTTCTTCGCCGAACACGCTCCCGAGATCGCGGTGATCGTCACAGAGCAGAGCAGCGCCACCGTGCCGCTCGCCGCCGCGGCCCATGGCGTCGAGCCCGGCCAGATCGCCAAGACGCTGTCGCTACGCGTCAATGACGAGGTGGTGCTCGTCGTCGCCCGCGGCGATGCCCGCCTCGACAACAGGAAGGCCAAGGCCGCTCTCGGCGGCAAGCCGCGCATGCTCGGCCAGGAGGAGGTCGAGGCGCTGACCGGCCACCCGGTCGGCGGGGTCTGCCCCTTCGGCCTCGCGACGCCGCTCAAGGTCTATTGCGACATCTCGCTGCGCGCTTTCGACATTGTCGTGCCGGCGGCGGGCTCGACGCATAGCGCGCTGCGCATCGCGCCGCAGCGCATGGCCGAGTTGACGCGGGCCGAATGGGTCGATGTCTGCCAGGAGGCCGTGCCGGAAGCCGCGGCGGCCGAGTAGGGCTTAGCCCTTCGTGCGCTCGATGAGCTCCATCGCCGCAGCCGGATTGCGGACCTTGTCGCCGCTGATGACATAGAGGAAGACGTCGCGCTTCTCGGCCTTTGCCGGCGGGCCCACAGTTTCCAGCCCTTCCGGCACGCCGCCCTGTGCCCAGGTGCGCGCGGCCTTGGTCCAGCGATCGAGTCCCGCCTCGGAATAGCCTTTCGGCTCGGCCTCCTTGGTTCCCATGATCCGCGCATAAACGAACGGCGCCGTCACATCGGCGATCTGGGTGTAATCGGCATCGGCCGAGGTGATCGCAGCAACCCCGTACTCGCGGAGCAGCGCGACGAAATCCGGCGAGCGGAAGCTGTCATGGCGCACCTCGACCGCATGGCGCAGCGCAATGCCGTCCAGCTCCTTCGGCAGCAGCTTGAGGAAGGCCTCGAAGTCCTCCGGATCGAATTTCTTCGTCGGCATGAACTGCCAGTTGATCGGGCCGAGCTTGTGTCTGAGTTCGGTCAATCCGCTGGTCAGGAACTTCTCGACCGATGGCCCGGCCTCTGCCAGCACGCGCCGGTTCGTGCAAAAGCGCGAGCCCTTCAGCGCGAAGACGAAGCCGTCCGGCGTCTCCTCACGCCATTTGGCGAAGCTCTCGGGCTTCTGCGAGCCGTAATAGGTGCCGTTGATCTCGATCGAGGTCAGCTTGCTTGCGGCATATTCAAGCTCGCGCTTCTGCGAAAGCTTGTCCGGATAGAAGGTGCCGCGCCAGGGCTCGAACACCCAACCGCCGATGCCGATATGGATCTCGCCTGCGTCCCGCGCCATGGTCACCCTCCGAAAGCCGAAAACATAGGCGTTCTCGCCCTGAGATATGTCAGGAGCGAGGACATGCCATGGACCGCGGGCTCTCGCCAGACCGGGGCCGCTTCCGCTATGTCGGCTGGTCCCGAGCATCGGGCAACAAGAATTCAGGGCCTACCGATGACGCTCAGCGCACAATTGACCGAACGCTTCCTGCGCTATGTCGCGATCGAGAGCCAGAGCGATGCAGCCTCGACCACCCTGCCCTCGACGCCGGGCCAGCAGCGCCTCGCGGAACTGCTCGCCGACGAACTGCGGGCGCTCGGCCTGGAGAACGTCGTCATCGACGACCATGCCACCGTCACGGCGCTGAAGCGCGGCACGAAGCCAGGCGCGCCGCGCATCGGCTTCATCGCCCATCTCGATACTGTCGATGTCGGCCTCTCGCCGGACGTCAAGCCGCAGATCCTGCGCTTCGAAGGCAGCGACCTTTGCCTCAACCGCGAGCAGGACATCTGGCTGCGCGTGGCCGAGAACCCGCTGATCAAGCCCTGGGTCGGCGCGGACGTCGTCGTCAGCGACGGCACCAGCGTGCTCGGCGCCGATGACAAGGCAGCGATTGCGATCATCATGACTCTGCTCGCCGAGCTCGGGTCCGAGGACGCCCATGGCGACATCCTGATCGCCTTCGTACCCGATGAGGAAATCGGGCTACGCGGCGCCAAGGCGCTCGATCTCGCCCGCTTCCCCTGCGACTTCGCCTATACGATCGATAGCTGCGAGGTCGGCGAGGTCGTCTACGAGAACTTCAATGCCGCAATGGGCGAGATCGTCTTCACCGGCGTCACCGCCCATCCGATGACGGCCAAGGGCGTGCTGGTGAACCCGCTCACGATGGCGAGCGATTTCATGGCCGCCTTCGACCGCAGCGAGACGCCGGAGAACACATCCGGCCGCGAGGGCTATTTCTGGTTCATCGACCTCGTTGCCGGCCCGAGCGAGGCCAGGCTCAAGGTCAATATCCGCGAATTCGACCGCGCCCGCTTTGCGCAACGCAAGCAGCGCATCGGCGAGGTCGCCGCGCAGATCGCCGCGCGCTACCCGACCGGAAAGGTCGAGGCGCGCGTTACCGATACCTACGGCAATATCCAGGACAGCCTGGGCGACGACCGCCGCCCGGTCGACCTCATCTTCGCGGCGATGGAAGCGCTGCAGATCAAGCCGAAGGTGATCCCGATGCGTGGCGGCACGGATGGCGCGGCGCTTTCGGCGCGCGGCCTTCCGACGCCGAACTTCTTCACCGGCGGCTGCAATTTCCACTCGCGCTTCGAGTTCCTGCCGATCCCGGCCTTCGTCAAATCCTACGAGACGGCCCGCACGCTGCTGAGGCTGGCGGCCGAGCAGGCCTAGGCGCGCGTCGCCTGCCCGGCGAAGGCGAGCCCTTCCGCCAGCAGCGCTTCAGCCGCGCCCCGATCGGCCGCCTCGACATAGACGCGTAGCTCCGGCGCATTGCCGGAGGCGCGGAAATGGATCGTCGCGCCATCGCCGAGCGTGAGCCGCAGGCCATCGCGCCGGTCACGTGCAGAAACGCCGCCATGCGCCGCGAAAGCCGTCTCGCGATAGGCCCCATCCTCGGCATCGAGCCGCGCGATCATGGCTGCCGTCTTCTCCTGCGGCACCTCCTGCAGGCGGTCGGACAGGGCGATCTGGAAATTCAGCGCAGCGGCAATCTGGCTGAGCGGCTTGCCTTCGCGCGCCTTGAGCGACAGGGCAGCGAGGATCGGCAGCATCGCGTCGCGTGTCGGCAGGGCCGGGAGGACGCTGCCCTCACGAACAACGTCCGAGCCCAGCAGCACGCCGCCATTGGCCTCGAAGCCGACGACGATGCGCGCACCGGCGGCCTTGGCCTCCGTCATGCCCGCGATGACATAGGGTGAGCCGACGCGGGTCCGCACGACGCGCTCGAACAGCCCGAGCTTCTCCAGCGCCGAATTCGAGGTGACGGGCGTGACGATCGCGTCTGCACCGAGCGAGGCCGCCGTCAGCGCCCCGACCAGATCGCCGCGTAGGAAACGGCCCGCCTCGTCGGCGACCAGCGGCCGGTCGGCGTCGCCATCAGTCGAGACGATGGCGTCGAGCTGGCGCTCAGTGGCCCAGCCGCGAGCGAGCTCCTCATCTTCCGGGCGCAGCGCCTCGGTGTCGACGGGGATGAAACGATCGGCTCGGCCGAGTGTAACGGCCTCGGCGCCGAGCGCCGCGAGCGTCTCGCAGATCGCGTCGCGCCCCACCGAGGAATGCTGGTAGACACCGACCACGAGGCCTTGCAGCGCAGCCGGACCGAAGAAGTCGACGTAGCGAGCCCGATAGGCGGCCAGCGCCTCATGCGGCTGCGCGCTCGCCGGCTCGGACGGCACGGCTGAGAGGGCGAGCTTGCCATGCCAGCCGAGGATGCGCGCCTCGTCGGCTTTGTCGATCTCACCGGCGGCCCGGTAGAATTTCAGGCCGTTGCGATCATCCGGGATGTGGCTGCCGGTCACCATGACGGCAGGCGCCCCGAGCTTCATCGCGGCGAGCGCCAGCGCCGGCGTCGGCACATCGCCGCAATCGACGGGCTTGAGCCCCGCGTCAGTGATCGCGCGGGCGCACTGCGCCGCGATCAGCGGGCTGGATGAACGCAGATCGCGCCCGATCAGCACTTCCCCAGCCGGCCCTGCCGCCTTGTCCTCGGCGATCATGGCGCAGAAGGCGCGGACATGGCTGTAGGCCGGGAGACCGACGAGTTCGGTTACGAGGCCGCGCAGGCCGGAGGTTCCGAATTTCAGGCTCGTCATGTCAGCTCCGCCGGCGGCCGGTTGCGGGTGACAACCCGGCTACCTTGGCGGCACGCGTCGATCAAGCTGTCTAGGCGCCTAATCATGCGGTGCGAAGACCAAGCCGAGGCCAATCTCGAATTGGCCCCGGCCTGCCCCCGAGATCAGACGACGTTGAGCGTGACGTCGATATTGCCCCGAGTGGCCTTGGAATAGGGGCAGGTGTTGTGGGCTTCCTCGACGAGTTCGCGCGCCAGCTCCGGCGCCAGGCCCGGCAAGCTCACATTGAGGCGCGCCTGCAGGAAGTAGGCACCGTCGGTCGTGCCCAGATCGACCTCGGCATCGACGGCAAGGTCCGTCGGGAGAGCGATCTTGCGCTTGCCGGCAGCCAAGCCGATCGCGCCGATGAAGCAGGCCGACCAGCCGGCCGCGAAGAGCTGTTCCGGGTTGGTACCAGCGCCCGAACTGCCGGGAGGCGACAGCTTGATGTCGAGCCGATCGTCGGAACTGCGCGAGGCGCCATCGCGCCCGCCGGTGGTGTGGGTCTTACCGGTATAGAGAACCTTCTCGATCCTGGTCATGGAAACACTCCGTTTCGTGCCGCTCCTGTCGGCGGCTGGCGAGCGGGGGTTTCTCAAGCCCGGATGTCCGGTTTGTTTGCGGAACGGGCCGATCTGCAAGGAAGCGTCGGCTTCTCGGGCCGCGATACATTGCGATACGATGATCTCGCGGCGCGCCCGATGCGCTCCCGAATGCTACGCGGCGCACTGTGCCATCGTTAGCATCGAGGCAATTGTATCCGTCCGTATCACAGGCCCCGGAACCTACGCAGGCTTGCAATTTTGAGCCGCGCCGACACAGCGCAGATACGGCGCACCGGCTCACTTCCCATGCCAACCACGCAATCGGGAACAGAACCATGGAACAGATCAATCAGCAGCGCCGCGGCCTTCTCGGCACCCTGGCGCTGGGCGCCGCCCTCGCCCCGTTCGACGTCATCGGCAGCGCCAGCGCCCAGACCCGCCCGTCCGCTCCGGTCCCCGCCGGGCGCGGCGCGCACACCAGCTTCGCAGCGCTCAAGCAGATCGACGCCGGCGTGCTCAATGTGGGCTATGCCGAGGACGGCCCGGCCGACGGGCCAGTGGTGCTGCTACTCCATGGCTGGCCCTACGACATCCATAGCTATGTAGATGTCGCCCCCATCCTGGCCAAGGCGGGATACCGGGTGATCGTGCCCTATCTGCGGGGCTATGGCTCGACCCGCTTCCTCTCCGCAGAAACCCCGCGCAACGGCCAGCAGGCGGCGCTCGCCAGCGACATCATTGCCTTCATGGACGCGTTGAAGATCGAGAAGGCCGTGATCGCCGCCTATGATTGGGGCGCGCGGACCGCCGACATCATCGCGGCGCTCTGGCCGGAGCGCTGCAAGGCGCTGGTCTCGGTCAGCGGCTATCTCATCGGCAGCCAGGAGCTGAACAAGGCGCCCCTGCCGCCCAAGGCCGAGCTGCAGTGGTGGTATCAGTTCTATTTCGCCACCGAGCGGGGCGCCGCCGGCTATGCCAAGTACACCCATGACTTCGCCCGCCTGATCTGGGAGCTCGCCTCGCCGCAGTGGAAGTTCGACGACGCGACCTTCGCCCGCTCCGCCGCCGCCTTCGACAATCCCGACCATGTCGCGGTCTCGATCCACAACTACCGCTGGCGGCTCGGCCTGGCGCGGGGCGAGGCGCGCTACGACGCGCTGGAGCAGAAGCTCGCCACCTTCCCCAGCATCGGCGTGCCGACCATCACCATCGAGGGCGACGCCAATGGCGCGCCGCATCCGGAGCCCGCGGCCTATGCCAAGCGCTTCACCGGCAAGTACGAGCACCGGCTGTTCAAGGGCGGCATCGGCCACAATCCGCCGCAGGAGGCGCCGCAGGAATTCGCCAAGGCGGTGATCGACGCCGACAGGCTTTGAAACCGGCCTAAGACGATCGCCCGGTCGCCTTGAACGACCATGAGCCTGGATAGTGCGGTTCGCGCCGCGCCATCCAGGCATCGAGCCCTTCGCGCAGATCGGCCGTCGGTGCCATCCGCGCGAATTGTTCGCTTTCGATCAGCAGCGCTTCGGCAATGCTCTGGTTGAGGCCACGCGTCACCGCCCGCAGGACGCTGGCCGCCGCAAGCGGCGAATGCCGCAGCATCCGCTCGGCCAAGCCGCGCGCCGCCGGAATGAGCTCGTCATGCGCGACGACGGCATTGACGAGGCCGAGCGCCAGCGCCCGCTCCGGCGAGAAGCTGTCTCCCGTCAGCAGCAGTTCCAGAGCACGCTTGCGCCCGGCCAGCCGCGGCAGGCGCTGCGTCCCCCCGAAGGTCGGCGGCATCCCGAGCTTGATTTCCGGTTTGGCGAACAGGGCGCGTTCGCTGGCGATGGCGAGCGGCACGGCTTCCGTGATCTCGCAGCCGCCGCCGAAGGCAAGGCCGTTGACCGCGGCGATGATCGGTTTCGGGAAGGCCTCCAGCCGGGCCGTCAGCCTCTGGCCGCGCATCACGAAATCGCGGATCGCGACATCGGCTCCGAGCGCGACGCTCTGCGAGAACTCGTGAATGTCGGCCCCGGCCGAGAAGGCGCGGTCCCCCGCCCCGGTCAGGATGACGGCGCGGATGCGGTCATCGGTCTCGATCGCGTCGAGCTGCGCGAGCAGGCGGTCGATCAGGGCGTAGCTCAGCGCGTTGAGCTTGTCCGGCCGGTTGAGCGTCAGCGTCGCGATCGCATCGCGGGTCTCGATCAGAACGAGGTCGTCCATGGCTTTTCCTTTCAGGCGGGCAGCCGTCGAAAGGAGCGCCGTCGGGCCGCTTTTGTATATTCACTAGTCGGTATACATTGCCGCCATGCCGAACGCGCAGAATCCCACCCGCAAGCGCATCGTCGACGCCGCGGCCAAGCTCTTCTATGCCGAGGGCATCGGCCGGGTGAGCGTCGACGCCGTCGCCGAAAAGGCCGGGCTCACCAAGCGGACGCTCTACTATCATTTCAGGAGCAAGGACGATCTGGTCGCCGCCTATCTGGAAGAGCGCGACCAGCCGAGCCTGAAGCTGATGATCGGTTGGTACGAAGCCGCCGAGGGTGAGGCCGACCGCAAGGTCGAGGCGATCTTCACCAATCTCGCCCGCACCACGCGTCACCCGAAATGGAAAGGCTGCGGCTTCCTGAGGACGGCGGCGGAGCTCGCAGCCATGCCCGGCCATCCCGCGATCAAGGCCGGCGCTCGGCACAAATCGAATTTCGAGAACTGGCTGGCCGAGGAGATGGGCCGGCAGGGTCTCGACGATGCGCGGGCACTCGCCCGCGAGATCCTCCTGCTGATGGACGGCGCCTTCTCGATCATGCTGATCCACCGCAATCCCGACTATGTCGAGGCCGCCGGCCGCGCCGCCGCCGCCCTCGTGCGGTCACGGAAGGCGGCGGCTGCATGAGCATCCTTTTGAGCGGCGCTAGGCGCCACCGACTCAGCCGAAGGTGAAGGCGTAGGCCTCGGCGCCCGGATCGAGGAAGCGGATCTCGAAGAGCCGCTCACGCACATCCCCCGCCTGCCGGACGAGCTGGTAGAGCCGGGTTTCCGAGACCGTGCCATTGCCCTGCGCATCGATATCGGCGCCATGGTCGGCACCGGGTGCCGCGCCGTCGATGGTGACCTTGAACCGCACTGGCTTGCCGCCCGAGCCCGGCCCGAGCACGAGATGCAGATCGCGCGCGCTGAAGCGATGAGCGATGCCGCCGCCGGCCTTTTCGAGCACGGCGCTCTCGCCGCCGACCGCCCAGTTGCCCGAAAGCCCCCACTGGTTGAGCCGGAGCTTCCGGACGCTGTACTCCTGCGGCCGATCTTCCGCCACGCGCTCCGCCGAGGCGAAGCCCTCGGCCTTGGCATAGCCGAGATAGGTCTCGCCCGAGCGGATATTGGAAAGGTCGGCGGGAGCCTGCGCGCCGGGTGCCTGCAGCGTTACAGGCTTTTCGCTCGCGCTGCGATGGCCCGCCGCCTCAGCGAGAAGATCCTGGATGACCCGCTCGGAGCGCACTTCGCCGCCCTCGCCGAACTGGCTGTGGCGGATCCGGCCCTGCGCATCGACGAAATAGAGCGCCGGCCAGTAGCTGTTGCGGAAGGCACGCCAGATCCGGAAGTCGTTGTCGACCGCGACCGGATAGGTGATGCCGAAGCGGGCGATCGCCTGCCTGATGTTCTCGACCTTTTTCTCGAAGGCGAATTCCGGGGTGTGGACGCCGACGACCACGAGCCCCTGGTCCTTGTACTTCTCCGCCCAGGCGCGGACGTAAGGCAGGGTGCGGATGCAGTTGATGCAGGAATAGGTCCAGAAATTGACCAGCACGACCTTGCCACGCAGCTCTCCAGAATTGAGCGGACCGGAATTGAGCCAGCCCGTCGCGCCATCGAAACCCGGAGCCGCGCCATGGTCCGGCAAATTGCTGCGATAGAGCTGGGCAGCGTTCTCAGCCATGCGAGGGCGACTGCCCTCGGCGGCCTGTGCGCCAAATCCGTCCAGCAGGCTCTGCTCGACGCCGACGGTACCCGCAAAGGAGAGCCGGGTCAGGAAGCCGGTATCGAGTCCGAAGCCGATCGCCAGCACGCTCGCCAGAACCGCGGCGCCGACGCCCTGCCGGATGCGCTCGCCAAGCCCCAGCGAGTGCTTCAGCGCGGTAAGGACCTGGCCGCCGGCCCGCAGGGCCAGAGCCAGCGAAGTCGCCGCACCAGCCGCATAGGCGGCCAGCAGCAGGGCCGTCTCGGCGCTGGCACCGTTCAGCGCGGCACCGGTCAGCACGAGGCCGAGGATCGGGCCTGCGCAGGGCGCCCAGAGCAGGCCGGTCGCAACGCCGAGCACGAGCGAGCCGCCGATGGAGGGCGCCTGCGCCTCGTCATTCGCGAAGAGCCGCTGGCCGAGCGCGACGATAGGGCGGCTGAAGATCGCCGCCGCACGCTCCGAGATGAGCGTGACGCCGAACAGGGCGAGCAGCGCGAGCGCCGCATAGCGCCCGATTTCGTTGGCCTGCGCAGCCCAGCTTCCGCCGATGGCGGCTAGGCTCGCGACCGCCGTGAAGGTCAACGCCATGCCGAGCAGCATCGGCAGGCCGGCGCGGCTGAAAGGCTGCCCGGCGCGCGAGAAAACGAAGGGCAGGATGGGAAGGATGCAGGGGCTGAGGATGGTCAGCACGCCGGCAAGATAGGAGATGACGAACAAGGTCATGGCTGGTCCTCTGGATGGCGGAGACATCCCGTTCGGGACCTCGACCGCATGGACCGGCACTCAACCTTTGCGACGTATCTCCGATGTTTCCCCGAGGCGCCGATCTGTAACGCTCTGTACCGGCGCCGCCGGTCGGCCGAGATTGCGGATCGCCGCGATGTCCATGGCCGTACAGAAGCCGGCGATCGGCCCCATGAGCCCGCCGATCACGGCCGAGATGATATGCTTGCGCATGGAGGCTTCCTTCCTGCCCGCGAGAGGATGATGAAGGCAGCGGGCCGTAGACGGCGCCTGCCTGCTGCCTGGCACCCTGCCGGAAGGAAACGAAGCCTTCGACGGGATTATTGTCCGCGGCAGTATCGGGCCAAAGGGCCGATACACACGCTTACAAATCTCCTGCCGGAAGCCCGAGTCGAACGACCCGGCCTCTGCTATGGCTGGTGAAACAGAAGCGGAAAGCCTTGCTGATGGACCACATCGACCATGTGCTCGTCGTCGACGATGATCGGGAAATCCGCGATCTCGTCTCGGCCTATCTCAAGAAGAACGGGCTGCGCGTCACCACCGCCGCGGACGGCCGGCAGATGCGCGCGTTCCTCGAGGCCGATCGGGTCGACTTGGTCGTTCTCGACCTGATGATGCCGGGCGATGACGGGCTCGTGCTCTGCCGCGAGCTCAGGGCCGGCAAGCACAAGGCGACGCCGGTGCTGATGTTGACCGCCCGCAACGACGACACCGACCGGATCGTCGGGCTGGAAATGGGCGCCGACGACTATCTGGCGAAGCCCTTCGTGGCGCGCGAGCTGCTGGCGCGGATCAAGGCGATCCTGCGCCGCACCCGCATGCTACCGCCCAATCTGCAGGTCACGGAAGCCGGCCAGCTCATCGCCTTCGGCGACTGGCATCTCGACACCACCGCCCGCCATCTGCTCGACAAGGAGGGCACGGCGGTCGCGCTGAGCGGCGCCGAATACCGGCTGCTGCGCGTCTTCCTCGACCATCCGCAGCGCGTTCTCTCGCGCGACCAGCTCCTCAACCTCACGCAAGGACGCGAGGCCGAGCTGTTCGACCGCTCGATCGACCTGCTCGTCAGCCGGGTGCGTCAGCGCCTGCGCGACGATGCGCGCGAGCCCGCCTATATCAAGACCGTCCGCAGCGAGGGCTATGTCCTCGCCATGCCGGTCGAGATCGTCACGGCACGGCAATGAGCGCGCTTGCCCGGATCGGCCACGTCCTGCCGCGCACGCTGCGCTGGCGGCTCTTCCTCATCCTGTTCGCGGGCCTTGCGGTGGCGCATGCGCTGTCCTTCAGCGTGCAGTTCTACGAGCGCACCATGAGCGCCAAGGCGACGATGTACACGACGCTGGAGAACGACGTCGCGACCTCCGTCGCCCTGCTCGACCGCCTGCCGCCGCAGGAGCGCCCGCAATGGCTCGGGCTCTTGGCGCGCCGGACCTACCGCTACGAGCTCGGACCGGGGCAGCCCGGCGTGCCGGAGCTCAGCGCTCGCGCAACGGAGATCGCCCAGACCATCAATGTCGCCGCCGGAAAGCGCTTCCCCGTCACGGTCGAGAGCATTCCCGGCGAACGCGAGCATCTGCAGGCCCATGTCACGCTCAGCGACGGTTCGCTTGTGACGATCGACGTGCTTCCGGCGCTGATGCCGCTGGCGAGCTGGCTGCCCTATGTGCTCTTGGCCCAGCTCGCCTTGCTCGTGCTCTGCACCTGGTTCGCCGTGCGGCTGGCGATCCGGCCGCTGCTGCGGCTGGCCAGCGCCGCCGAGACTCTCGACCCCAACCGCAAGACCGCGCGGCTCGACGAGAACGGACCAGCCGAGGTCGCCTATGCGGCGACGGCCTTCAACGCCATGCGGGACCGGATCGCGCAATATCTGCAGGAGCGCGTCCAGATCCTCGCCGCGATCTCGCACGACCTGCAGACACCGATCACCCGGATGAAACTGCGCGCCGAAATGGCCGAGGACAGCCCGGAGAAGGAGAAGCTCGTCAACGACCTCTCCGAGATCGAACGCCTCGTGCGCGAGGGCGTGGCCTATGCCAAAAGCGCCCACGGCGACGCCGAAAAGCCGGCGCGCATCGATCTCGGCTCCTTCGTCGAGAGCATCGCCTTCGACTATCAGGACACCGGCAAGGCGGTCACGATGCCTGCGCCCATCGACGCCGTTGTGATGACGCGCCCGCATGCGCTGCGGCGTATCCTGACCAACCTGATCGACAATGCGCTGAAATTCGCCGGAGCCGCCGAAATCCAGCTCGAAAAGACGCCTGACGGGACCCTGCGGATCCTCGTCTCGGACCGCGGCCCCGGCATTCCGGCCGACCAGCTCGAAGCGGTGCTCCAGCCCTTCTACCGGCTCGAACAATCCCGCAGCCGCGATACGGGCGGAACCGGTCTCGGCCTCGCCATCACCCAACAGCTCGCGGTCGCGATCGGCGGGTCGCTGAAGCTCGCCAACCGCCCCGGCGGCGGCCTGACCGCCGAGGTCACATTGGGCTGAGGCCGTTCGGGCGGGCGGGCTCGCGTCAGGCCGTCATGCCGGCGAGCTTCATCACCACCCGGAACAGCAGGGCGACGAGCCCGAGCGCGACGACGCTGGCAAGCCAGATCAGGACGAGCCAGCCGAAACGCCGCAGCCACAGAGGGCGGGGGGCTGGGTCCATTAGTGATACCCCTCGCCCGCCCGGACCTTGCCGCGGAAGACGTAATAGGACCACGCGGTGTAGGCGAGGATGAAGGGGATGATGAAGAGCGCGCCGACAAGCGCGAAACCGAGGCTTTGCGGCGGGCCGGCGGCCTCCCAGATCGAAATCGCCGGCGGAATGATGTTGGGCCAGAGGCTGATCGCGAGCCCGGTATAGCCGAGGAAGAGCAGGAAGAGCGTCAGCAGGAAAGGCGCGGCGTGGCCGGTCCCGCGCAGCGATCTCAACAACAGCACGGCCGCCGCCAGGACGAGGAGCGGCACCGGCGCGAAGAAAAAGAGATTGGGCAGCGAGAACCAGCGCGCCGCCACGGCGGCATGCAGATAGGGCGTCCACAGGCTGACGATCGCGATGGCGGCGAGCAAGGCGAAGGTGATGGGCCTGCCCAGCTCCCGCATCCGCTGCTGCAAAGCCCTCTCGGTCTTCAGCACCAGCCAGGTAACCCCAAGCAGCGCATAGGACAGGAGCAGGCCCACGCCGGTGAACAGGCTGAACGGCGTCAGCCAGTCGAGCAACCCGCCGGCATAGGCGCCCTTCTCGACCGGAAAGCCGTTGATGAAGGCGCCGAGCGCCACGCCTTGCGAAAAGGTCGCGATATAGGAGCCCCAGGCGAAGGCCTTGTCCCAGAAGGGCTTATGGGCTTCGTCGGCCTTGAAGCGGAATTCGAAGGCGACGCCGCGCCAGATCAACCCCGCCAGCATCAGCAGCAGCGGCAGATAGAGCGCGCTCAGGATGACCGCATAGGCCAGCGGGAAGGCCGCGAGCAGCGCCGCCCCGCCCAGCACCAGCCAGGTCTCGTTGCCGTCCCAGACCGGGGCGACGGTGTTGACCATCGTGTCCCTGTCGTCGCGGTCCCGCACGAAGGGGAAGAGGATGCCGATGCCGAGGTCGAAGCCGTCCATGATGACGTACATCATCAGGCCAAAGCCGATGATCACGGCCCAGACGAGCGGAAGATCAATGCCCATGGTCCCGCCTCCTCAGCCGATCGCCGGGTCGATGTTGTCAGGCGCGGCAGACAACGGCCGCGCCGGGCGAGCCGCCTGCCCGTGGCCCGGCTCGCCATGGGCCTCGCCACCCTCGTCCGGCCCCTTCCCGATGAGCTTGATCATGTAGCTGATGCCCGTGCCGAACACGGCGCAGTACATCACAATGAAGACGGCGAGCGTGATCGACAGGGCCAGCGCCGAATGGTTCGAGACGCCGTGCTCCGTCCGCATCACCCCATAGACCACCCAGGGCTGGCGGCCGATCTCGGTGGTGAACCAGCCGGCGAGGATGGCGACCAGCCCGCTCGGTCCCATCACCGCGGCGAAACGCAGGAAGACCGGCTGCTCGTAGAGGCGGTCGCGCCATCTGAGACAGGCGGCCCAGAGCCCGAGCAGAAGCATCAGCATGCCGAGGCCGACCATCACCCGGAACGACCAGAACACGATGGTCGCGTTCGGCCGGTCCTGCGGCGGATACTCGCTCAATCCAGGAAATTGCCCGTCCAGCGAATGCGTCAGGATGAGGCTGCCGAGGCGGGGAATCTCGATGGCGTAGCGGGTCGTCTCCGCGGACATGTCAGGCCAGCCGAAGAGGATGAGCGGCACGCCCTTGCCCGGCTCGTTGCGCCAATGGCCTTCCATGGCCGCCACCTTGGCCGGCTGGTGCTCGAGCGTATTGAGGCCATGCGCGTCGCCGACCGCGATCTGGATCGGCGCGACGATCAGCACCATCCACATCGCCATCGACATCATCGTCCGCACCGCCGGCGTCGAGCGGCCGCGCAGCAGGTGCCAGGCGGCCGAGGCGCCGACGAAAAGCGCCGTCGCCAGATAGGCGGCGATCGTCATATGCGCGAGGCGATAGGGGAAGGAGGGGTTGAAGATGACCTTCAGCCAGTCGACCGGCACGACGCGGCCATCGATGATCTCGAAGCCCTGCGGCGTCTGCATCCAGCTGTTCGAGGCGAGAATCCAGGTGGCCGAGATCAAGGTGCCGAGCGCGACCATGATCGTAGCGAAGAAGTGCAGCCCCGGCCCGACCCTGTTCCAGCCGAAGAGCATGACGCCGAGGAAGCCAGCTTCCAGGAAGAAGGCGGTCAGCACCTCATAGGCGAGCAGCGGGCCAGTGATGCTGCCGGCAAAGGCTGAGAAATAGCTCCAGTTGGTGCCGAACTGATAGGCCATGACGAGGCCAGAGACGACGCCCATCGCGAAGTTGACCGCGAAGATCTTCGACCAGAAATGGTAGAGGTCGCGATAGACGACCTCCTTCCTCCAGAGCCAGAGGCCCTCGAGCACCGCCAGATAGCTCGCGAGCCCGATCGTGATCGCCGGGAAGATGATGTGGAAGGAGACCGTGAAGCCGAACTGGATTCGGGCGAGTTCCAGCGCCGTCAGGCCGAACATGACACGTCCTCTCTCGCGACCAGCGGTCTCCGCCGGTTATCGACCTTCATTGTGGCGGACATCAACGCGTTCTCCTGCTGCTGGACGATCGCTCGCGGCGCCGGCGCGGTTCCGGGAAGAAGCATGTCTTGGTTCGGCGGGCGCTGTGGCGGAACAGCGCGCGTCATTTTCGACCGTGCTCAGACCGTAACCGCCTGCGTGACCCTGAGCTGCTCGATAAGGTTCCGGGCCGCCGGAGATGACTCGCTCGCCCGGAAGACCGCGGCGACCTCGGATCTGATCGGTTCGCCGGCGAGGGGACGCAACACCACATTCGGCATCCGCACGATCTCGCGCAACACGCTGGGCACGATGGCGACGGCGCTGCCCAGCGAGACCTGGGCCAGCACGGCGAGCAGGCTGCCCGGCGACGAGATGATCCGCGGCGTGAACCGACCGCGCCGCGCCACCTCATGGGTTCCTGCTACCTGCTCCGGCGTGACGAAAGCTTCGCCCGCCAATCGATCAGGATCCACCGCATCGGAGGATGCGAGACGGTGATCGCTCGAAAGCGCCAGGCAGAAATGGTCGCGCAGCAGGACATGGAGCTGCAGGCCGCGCGGCAGGGCCATCGGCAGCCGGACGAAGCCGACATCGATCTGCCCACTGGCGACCAGCTCGGGCAGCCGGTCCATCGGCCATTCCTGCGCGTGGACATCGACATCCGGCCAGGCCCGGCGAAAGCGCCACACCTGCTCCTGGAGCACACCGGCATAGGCGGCCGAGCCGACATATCCGAGCGCGATCCGCCCGGTCTCGCCCCTGCCGGCGCGCCGTCCGACCGTCTGGGCGTTCTCGAAGCTCCAGAGCACGTTGCGGGCCTCGGCCAGAAACGCCTCGCCGGCAGGGGTCAGCGCGACGGAGCGCTTCGTACGGGCGAAGAGCCTGGCCGAGAGCGCGCGCTCGATCTCCTGAATCTGCACGGTCAGCGTCGGTGGCGCGATGTTCAGCCGCTCGGCGGCACGCGCGAAGTGCAGCTCCTCGGCCAAGGCTACGAAATAGCGCAGATGCCTCAGTTCCATGGGCTTCACCTTTATTAGGTTGTACCTAATAAAATCGAGAAAGCCCGATAATGAAATGAATTCCGCATGACGCTTGAATGGCAGCGAACCGTCGGGAGCCGGAGAACCGTGATGCCGGAAGGCGCCTCATTGCTCGGGATCAGGATCGGCGCGGCCGCGGCGACGTCATGACGATCGAGGCTCCGGCTACACGAAACGTCGTCTCGCCGCTGTTCATCCTGCTGACGGCTTCGACCGGCTGCGCGATGACCGTGCTCGACACCAATATCGTCGCGATCGTCCTACCCACCATCGCGCGCGATTTCGGCGCGAGCTTCGCCGAGGTGGAGTGGGTCGTCAGCACCTATGTGCTCTGCTTCGCGTCTCTCCTGCTTCCGGCCGGTGCGGTGGCCGATCGCTTCGGCCGCCGCCGCGTCTTCCTGCTCGGCATCGCCGTCTTCGCGCTCGCCTCGCTTCTGTGCGGGCTCGCTCCATCGGCTGCCGCGCTTTACCTCGCCCGCGCCTTCCAGGGCGTCGGCGCCGCCTTCCTGCTCGCCCCGGCGCTGGCCATCATCGGTCACAGCTTTCACGGCGAGGCGGAGCGCAACCGGGCCTGGGCCATCTGGGGCGGGATGATGGGGCTCACCATGGTTCTGGCGCCGATCATCGGAGGCCTGATCGCCCATGCCCTGGGATGGCGCTGGGCTTTCCATGTCAACGTGCCGATCTGCGCCGCGCTCGCCTTCGCCGCATCGTTCATCGAGGAATCGCGGGATGAGAATGCCCGCCGGCTCGACCCCGCCGGCATCCTCTTCTTCGCCGCGACGATGTTCGGGCTGACCTGGGGCCTGATCAACGGCCAGGCCCATGGCTGGATGTCCACGGCGGCCTTATCCGGATTTGCAGCGGGCACCTGCAGCCTTCTGAGCTTCATCCTCGTCGAGAGCCGACAGGAGCGGCCTATGCTCGATCTGCACCTCTTCCGAAATCCGCGGCTGGTCGGCGGAGTCTGGGCCATGTTCGCCTATGCGGCCTGCGCACAGGTGATGGCGTCGCTCTTGCCGCTCTTCCTCCAAAACGGGCTCGGGCGCGCGCCACTGGAAGCAGGCTTCGCCATGCTTCCCTTTGCTTTGGCGATGCTGGTCTTTCCCCATATCGGCCGCTTGTTCGGCCGCCACATCGGTTCGACCGGGATTCTGACGGCGGGGCTCACCGTCGTGGCCCTTGGCAACGCGCTGACCGGCTGGGGCGCCGCACTGGAAAGCTGGCCCGTCATAGCAGCGGGCATGCTGGTGCTCGGCAGCGGCGGCGGACTCCTGAACGGCGAGACGCAGAAGGCGATCATGAGCGTCGTGCCGCGCGAGCGCGCCGGCATGGCATCCGGCATCAGCACCACCGCGCGCTTCTCCGGCATTCTGCTCGGCTTCGCCGTGCTGAGCGCCGTGCTGGCGACGTCGGTCCGCAGCCTGCTTCTGCCGACGGGCTGCCTCGAGAAGGCATGCCGCCGATCACCCGCCTTCGTCGAAGCCGTCGTCGCGGGCGACTTGCCGCAAGCAGTACTGGGCCTGACCGGGCCGGAGCTCGACCGGGCGATCGCTCAGGCGCGGACGGCCTACGCGATGGGTTTCTCGACGATGCTGATAACTGCCGCGCTCATCGCCTTCGCCTCGGCCGGCGCGGTATTCTATCTGCTCGGGCGGCGGCTTGAGGCATAGCCCCTACCGTTGCAGCCCGGCTGGTGACGCGACCGCATCCAGCGGATTTCGTAGCTGCCTCGGCCCGCTCAGCGACGAGAAACTGCTTGAGATCTCTGGCGTATTCATCTGTTATTGCGTCTATAATTCCAAAATCGATTCAACCAGCGGATCATCCCGGACAAGCAGCGAAGCTGCGCAGATCCGGGATCCATCCTAGAGCGCCGCGCGCCACAATGGATCCTGCATCCAGCCCGGGATGATGTCGTGGTTCAGCGCAAGATCGGCGCCCTGTTTTCTTGTTGTCGCAGCGAGCAGATATGCTGGCGCGCGTCGATCATTCGATCAAGAAGGGAAACGTCCATGAAGATCGTGACCAGCCTGAGCTTCCAGGGCCAGTGCCGCGACGCCTTCGAGTTCTATGCCAAGGTTCTCGGCGGCAAGATCACCGCTGCATTCTCCTATGGCGACGCCCCTCCCGACATGCCGATCAGCGACGAGAAGTACAAGAACTGGCTGATGCATTGCTGGCTGGAGGTCGGCGACCAGGCACTGATGGGGGCCGACATGGACCCCGCATGGGCTCCCAATATCGACAAGCCCAAGAACGGCTTCGACGTCACTCTGCACACCCAGGACAAGGCGCAGGCCGAGCGCTGGTTCAGCCAGCTTTCCGAGGGTGGCCGGGCCGTCATGCCCTTCAGCGAGACCTTCTGGTCCCCCGGCTTCGGCTCGCTAATCGACAAGTTCGGCATCCCGTGGATGGTCAACACCATCCCCTCCGCCGAGTGGAAGCCGTCGCAGGGCTGAGCCTGCCCCGCGAGCGAAGAGCACAATCGAGCCGCGCGTCCCGTTCAGCCAAGCCTGTACGGGGCGTCTTTCGTGACGTTCTCTAGCTGGCCCGGGCGTCGGCCCGGATGAGATCGGCGGCTTTCTCCGCGATCATCAGGACCGCGGCCTGCGTATTCCCCGAGACGATCGTCGGCATGACCGACGCATCGGCGATCCAGAGGCCATCCAGGCCGCGCAGCCGTAGCGTCGGATCGACCACCGAATCCGGCCCTTGCCCCATCCTGGCCGTTCCGCAGGCATGATAGATCGTCTGGCCGTTCTCGCGGGCGAAGGCGAGCCAGTCAGGATCGGAATTGCAGTTAGTGCCCGGCGCCATTTCATAGGCCCGGTAGGGGTCCATGGCGGCCTGATCCACGATCTTGCGGGCGATCTTCATGCCGTCGACCATGCATTGCTGGTCGGTCCGCGTCGCCAGGAAGTTCGGCCGGATCGCCGGCGGCACGTCAGGTTCGGGCGCGTGGAGATGGATCGTGCCGCGCGATTCGGGCCGCAGCTGCGTCACGCCGATGGTCATGCCCGGCTCGTGGTCGAGCTTGCGCTCGGCGGCGTTGGCGTAGCTCGCATGCATGAAGAAGTACTGGACGTCCGGCCCTTCGAGATCCGGCCGCGTGCGCACGAAGCCATGCGCGAGCCCGGTCCCGAGCGTCAGGATGCCCTTGCGGGTGAGGAAATACTGGGCGACCGCCGCGCCAAGCCGCCAACCCCGCGTGGCCTCGTTGAGCGTCACCGGCAGCTTCACCCGCCAGTTCATGCGGGTGCAGAAATGGTCAATGTAGTTGGCGCCGACGCCCGGCAGCGCGTGACGGAGAGCAACTCCCGCCGCAGCGAGCACGGCCGGATCGCCGATACCGGACAATTCCAGAAGATGCGGCGTCTGGATCGCGCCGGCAGTCAGGATGACGCCGTGGCGCGCGACGGCCTGCCGCTCGACGCCATCGATGCGGTAGGTCACGCCGGCGGCGCGCTGCCCCTCCAGATCGATGCGCAGCACATGCGCTCCGGTGAGGACGCGCAGATTGGGGCGCTGGCGCGCCGGAGCGAGGTAGGCATCCGCCGCGCTGACGCGGCGGCCATTGCGCTGGTTGACCTGGTAGTAGCCGAAGCCGTCCTGCACCGGCCCGTTATAGTCGCGGTTGCGCGGATAGCCGGCTTGGCCAGCGGCGGCGATGAAGGCCTCGGCGATCTCGGGATGCTCCTTGACCCCGGTGACCGGGAAAGGCCCCTCGCGACCGCGCGTCGCATCGCCCTCGCCCTCGAAGGCTTCGAGCTTGCGGAAATAGGGCAGCACGTCGTCGAAGCTCCAGCCGGTACAGCCCGTTTGAGCCCAGCTATCGAAATCCTGCGCCTGGCCGCGCACGTAGATCATGCCGTTGATCAGCGTCGAGCCGCCGAGCCCCTTGCCGCGCGGGATCGCGATCTTGCGGTTGAGCGTGGCCTCCTCCGGTTCGCTCCAGAAGCGCCAGTTGAAGGCGGGATTGACGAGGAGCTTGCTGAAGCCGGCCGGGATCGGGATCCAGAAACCCTTGCCTTCGCCGCCGGCCTCCAGCAGCAGCACGCTGCGGCGGCCATCCTCGCTCAGCCGGGCGGCGAGCACGCAGCCGGCCGTCCCGCCGCCGACGATGACGTGGTCATAGACTTCGCTGGTCATCGAGCTCATGCAGCGGTCCCGGCAAGCGGCGTGCCGCGCTCGGCCATCACCGTCGCCAGCCCGGCCATGACCTCCTCGCGGCCCGCAAAGGCGGCGCGCTCGAGCACTTTCGAGATGGTCGGCGAAGCCTCCCGGCCATGGACACGCTGGACCGGCTGGTCGAGCCAGTCGAACAGACGCCGGTGCAGCTCATCAGCCAGCATCGCGCCATAGGAGGTGCCGCGCGCGCCCTGCTCGACGATCAGGACATTATGCGTCTTGCGCACGCTGGCCGCGATTGTCTCCCAGTCGAGCGAGGCGCGGTCGAGCGTGCGCAGATCGACGATCTCGGCATCGACGCCGAGCGCCTCGACCGCCTCGACGCTGCGATGGACCATGGCGGAATAGGTCAGGATCGTCAGGTCGCGTCCCTCGCGCACGAGCTGCGCCCGGCCGAGCGGGATGGTGTAGTCGAGGTCGCCAGCCGGAATCATGCCGTTCATCTGGTACAGATCGACGTGCTCGATCACCAGCACGGGATCGCTGCCCTTCAGGGCCGCGTTCATCAACCCGATATAGTCCTGCGGGGTCGAGGGCGCGATGATGCGCCAGCCTGGCGAGGTCGCGAAGACGCCAGCGGGATCGAGCGAGTGCTGCGAGCCGTAGCCGGTGCCCATCGCGATCTTGCTGCGCAGCACCAGCGGGACGTCGGTCGTACCACCGAACATGTGACGCGCCTTGCCGATCTGGTTGAACACCTGATCGGCCGCGACCCACATAAAATCCGGATACATGAACTCGATGATCGGCCGGTAGCGCCCGTCCATGGCGAGACCGCCGGCGAGGCCCGTAAAGGCGTTCTCGGAGATCGGGGTGCCGAGCACCCGATCGGGAAAAGCTGAAGCGAGACCGCGCGTCGCGCCATTGGTGCCGCCCTTCAGGCGGTGGATATCCTCGCCCATGATCACCAGCGAAGGATCGGTCTCCAGCCGCCGGTGAAGCACGTCGGCGATGGCATCGACGAATTTGCGCTCGATCCTCTCGCCTGCCGGCGGGCCTTCCGGGGGCAATGCGGGCAGATTGCCGCGCAGACCGACATCGACGAAGGCGGTGTCGGGCCAGAGCTCGGGGCGGATACGGCGGCGATTGCCTTCCGGCTCCAGCAGGCGGCCGGCGATGCCTTTCATCAGGGCGACGGCCCGTTCGCGCAGATCGGCCACGGCCTCCTCATCGATGAGCCCGAGCGCCGTCATCTCGGTCGCGACGCGCGTGAGCGGGTCGCGGGCACGCCATGCGGCCTCCTCCTCCTTGGGGCGGTAGCCGAAGGCGGAGCCCGGCAGCGGGCCGTTCTGGTGGAAATAGCGATAGACCTCGACCTCGATCAGGGCAGGTCCCTTGCCGGCACGCGCCAGCGCGCTCGCCTCCGCCATGGCGAGATGCACGGCGAGCGGGTCCATGCCATCGACCCGCCAGGCGGGGATGCCGAAGCCCGGCCCGCGCCCGGAGAGGCGCGTCTCGCGCGTGACCTCGTCGACATGGGTCGCGACCGCATAGAGATTGTTCTCGACGACGAAGATCAGCGGCAGCGCCCAGGCCGCGGCGAGATTCATCGTCTCCAGCGTCGAGCCGATATTGATGGCGCCGTCGCCGAAATAGGTCACGGCGACGTCGCCCGTGCCGGCGAGCTTGTGGGCCATGGCAGCGCCCGCCGCCAGCGGCACGCCGCCGCCGACGATCGCATTGGTGCCGAGCGCGCCGGCCTCGATCCAACGCAGATGCATCGAGCCGCCGCGGCCGTGCCCGAAGCCGGGCTGCAGGCCGAGAATCTCGGCGAGACTCCGATGCAGCATCTCCTCGACCGGCGCCGCGAATGCGGCCGTCGGGTCGAAACGCGGCGCGAGATAGGAGAGCGCCTTGGCGAGAAACTGGTGGTGGCCGCGATGCGAGCCGTTGACCTGGTCGGAAGCGCGCAAGCCGATGACCGAACCGACGGCGCCACCCTCCTGCCCGATCGAGGAATGGGCCGGGCCATGCACGAGGCCCTCGCCGGCAAGCTCCAGCACGCTCTCCTCGAAGGCGCGGATCAGATGGAGCTGCGTCAGCATGCTGCCGAGAAGGGCCGGATCGGTCGCCTTCCAGTCAGCCGGCGTCGAGCGCAGCGCCGTCCAGGGCGCTCCGGCCTGGAGCTTTTCGCGCTTGGGCATCAGCGTTCTCCTCCGGCAGCAATCTCAGAGATAGCCATTGGCGCTCCAGCCTCCATCGACGCCGGCGACCTGGCCGGTGATGGCGCTCGCCTCGTCGCTCGCCAGGAAGGCGGCGAGATCGGCCACCTCCTCGGGAGCGATGAAGCGGCCGATCGGCATGCGCTTCATCAGCGCTTCGGAATCGAGCCGGCCGCGTGCGAGCAGGTCTTCGAGGAAGGGTGTGCGGACATAGCCGGGCGCTAGCGCGTTGACGCGCAGGCCATGACGCGCCCATTCGAGCGCCAGCGTCTTCGCCATCATCGCGACGCCGCTCTTCGAGACGCAGTAGCCGATGCGCTCCGGCGCGGCGACGACGCCATACATCGAAGCCATCAGCAGGATGACGCCGCTGCCCCGCGGCACCATGCGGCGCCCGGCCGTCTGGGCCGTCAGGAAAACGCCGTCGAGATTGACACCCATCACCTTGCGCCAATCGGCGAAGCTCAGCTCCAGCGTCGGGCTGTTCTGCGAGATGCCGGCATTGGCGATGACGATGTCGAGCGGACCGGCCTCGGCCTCCGCACGGGTGAAGGCCGCATCGACTTCTTCCGGCTCGCAGACGTCGCAGGCGATGAAGCTGGCCTTCTCGATATCGGCCAACGCATCGACTCCGGCAGGGTCGCGGTCGAGCACGACGACATGGGCTCCCCGCGCCGCAAAGCGCCGGGTCATGGCGAGTCCGAGGCCGGAGCCGCCGCCGGTAATCAGCGCGACCTTGCCGGCGAGATCGCGGTTGCGATCGGGAACCGGGGTGGCCGTCATGGCCGCGCGCCCGAAGACGTCATGCCCATGAAATCAGCCATCATCTCGAGCTGGCATTCGAGCATGGGCAGCCCGTAATGGATGCGGCAGCCCCGCGCCTCGGCCGCGGCGAGCAATGCGGTGACGCGTGGCTGCATGATGACCTCGGCAACGACCTGCTGCGCTGACAGGCGCGACACGTCGACGGGCAAGGGGTCGCCCTCGGCGAGGCCGAGCGAGGTGCCGTTGACGACGATGTCGTGCCCGGCCGGATCGGCATCGTCGAGCGTGACGGGAAGCTGCGGGAAGGCCTGGGCCAAGCGCTGCGCCAGATCCTCAGACTTCGCCCGCGTGCGATTGGCGATGGAGAGGCTCGCGACCCCGGCCTCGGCGAGCGCGAAGGCGATGGCATTAGCCGCGCCACCAGCGCCGAGCAGCAGCACGCGCTTGCCTTCAACTACGAAGCCTTCGCGCCGCAGGCCAGCGACGAAGCCGAGCCCGTCGAGAACCTCGCCGACGAGCCGCCCATCGGCCTCGCGGCGGACGCAATTGGCCGCGCCGACGAGCCTTGCCCGCTCGGAGACCTCGTCGCAGAGCGCCGCGATCGCCGTCTTATGGGGAACGGTGACCACGAAGCCGCCAAGCGTCTTCATGCATTTCAGGCCGGCGATGACGGTCGCCAGATCCGCCGCGCCGACATGGAACGGCACCATAACCCCGTCATGGCCGCGCTCGCGCATCAGAGCGTTCAGCCGCTGCGGCGTCCGGATGTGATGCACGGGGTCGGCGAGGATGCCGTAGATGCGGGTATGGCCCGAGATTTCCGTCATCGCTGCTCAAATCCCGAGATAGGCGGTCTTGATATGCGGATCGGCGAGGAGGCCCACGCCGGTGTTTTCCATGGCGATGCGGCCATTCTCGATGACATAGGCGCGTTGCGCGATCTTGAGCGCGTGGAACGCCTTCTGCTCGACGAGAAGCACCGTCGTGCCCATGGCGCAGATGCGCTCGACGATGCCGAACATCTGCTGGACGATGATCGGGGCGAGCCCGAGCGAAGGCTCATCCAGCATCAGCAGGCGCGGCTTCGCCATCAGCCCACGCGCAATCGCGACCATCTGCTGCTCGCCGCCGGAAAGAGAGCCGGCGAGCTGATCGAGCCGTTCACGGACACGCGGGAAGATCTCCAGCACCTCCTCGAAGCGGGCGGCCGAACCCTCGCGGGCATTGGCGTGGTAGCAACCCATCATCACATTGTCGCGGACGGTCATCACCGGGAAGAGCTGTCGCGCTTCCGGCACCATGATGAGGCCACGCCCGACGATGTCGGCGGGGCTGGCGCCGGCGATCTCCTCGCCGTCGAATTCGATCGACCCGGCGCTTGGCTTCACGAGCCCGGAGATGGCACGCAGCAGCGTGGTCTTGCCCGCGCCATTGGCGCCGATGATGGTGACGACCTCGCCCTTGCCGATCTCGATCGAGACGTTCTGGAGGATCGTGGTGCGGCCGTAGCCGGCCGTCAGCTCAGAGACCTTGAGCATTGGCGAAATCCTCTCCGAGATAGGCCTCGATCACGCGGCGGTCGCGGACGACGGCCTGCGGATCGCCCTCTGCAATCACCTTGCCGGAATCGATCACGATGATGCGGTCGGACAGGCTCATGATCGCCTGCATGTTGTGCTCGATCGCAATGACGGTGACACCGGAGTCGCGCACCGCGCGGATCAGTTCGACCATCTTCTGCGTATCGGCCTGGCTCTGCCCGGCCATGACCTCGTCGAGCAGCAGGATTTCGGGCTCGGTGGCGAGCGTGCGGGCGACTTCAAGACGCTTCAGATCACCGATCGGCAGGTTGCGTGCCTCGACCTCGCGAACGTGATGCAGCCCGACCAGCGAGGAAACGCGCAGCGCCACCGCCCGTGCCGAGGCGACATCGGGATGGCGCATGAAGGCGCCGATCATGATGTTCTCGATCACGGTCAGCTTGCCGAAGGGCTGCACGATCTGGAAGGTCCGCCCGACACCGGCCCGCGCGAAGGCGTCGGCGCTCGCAGGCGTCGTTTCCTTGGCCCCGGAGACGACGGCGACGCTGCCTGAGCTCGGCTTGAGGAAGCCGGAGATCTGGTTGAACAGCGTCGTCTTGCCGGCGCCGTTCGGGCCGATGATGCCGAGGATCTCGCCGCGCTTCAGCACCATCGAGACATTGTCGGTGGCGACGAGGCCGCCGAAGCGCATGACGAGGTTCTTCGTCTCCAGCATGGTCTCGCCGGCCAAGCCGGTGATCTGGCGCAGCGCCGGTGCCTCCGGCTCCGGGCGCGGCTTGCCGCCGGGCAGGCGGTCGATCCAGCGGCCGACCGTGGCGCCGAAGGTCCCGACGAGGCCGCCCGGCAAGGTCAGCGTGATCAGGACGAGCACCGTGCCATATACGAAGCCGTGCAGGCCGTTCGCCGAGGAGCCGAGCCAGCCGCGGGCGAGCTCCGCGATCGGCACGACCAGCACGGTGCCGAGCAGCGGCCCGACCACCGTGCCGAGCCCGCCGATCAGCGCGAACATCGCCACTTCGATCGAGGTGGCGAGCGAGAACATCGTCGCCGGCTCCAGGAAGGTCGTGTACATCGCGTGGAACGAGCCGATCAGGCTCGTCAGCGCGGCCGAGACGATCACGGCCTTGAGCTTGACCTCAGTCGGGCTGATGCCGGCGGCGGAAGCCGCGTCCTCCCGCTCGCGCACGGCGGTGAGGTAGTAGCCGAGCCTGGCATTCCGGATCGCCCAGGATACGACCAGCGTCAGCAGCAGCAGGCCGAAGGCGATGATCAGGTAGTTGAACTTCTCGGTGAAGATCATCCAGGCCCAGCCGGGCTTCAGCGGGACGATCAGCCCGGCCGAACCGCCGGTCACGCCATGGAAATGGATCGCAAGCAGGCGGACCACTTCGAGGAAGGCGATGGTTGCCAGCGAGAAGAACGGCCCGCGCAGGCGAAAACACGGATAACCGATGCAGACGGCGACGACGGCCGAGAGCGCCGCACCTGCCCACATCCCGATCCAGGGCGTAAGCCCGAAATGCTGGATCAGCAGCGCCGTGGTGTAGGCGCCGATGCCATAGAACATCATATGGCCCAGCGAGAGCTGGCCGGCATAGCCCCCGACGATGTTCCAGGCGGTCGAAAGCCCAGCGAAGACGCAGATCGTGACGAAGACGTGCACGACGAAGGGCGAGTGGCTCAGCGCCGGGATGATCAGCAGCAGCGAGAGGAGAGCGAGCGCCACATAGACGCGCGGATGGGTGAGTGCCGTGAGCCGGCTCGGCTTGGCCAGGGCGACGGGGGCCGCGGTGGTGCTGTGAGCGGTCATGCGTTCACTCCGTCCCGCGGCCGAAGCCGAACAGACCCGTCGGCTTGAAGATCAGGATCAGGATGAAGATCGCGAAATAGACGACCTCCTTGAGGTCGGGCGCGATGTAGTAGCCGGACAGGGAATCGACGATCCCGATGATCATCGCGCCCATGAAGGCGCCGTACATGCTGCGCATGCCGCCGAGCACGACGACGACGAAAGCGGTCAGCACGAAATAGGAGCCGATCGTCGGCGTCACCGGGAAGAGCGGCGTGACGAGCGCGCTGGCGAGCCCGACGCAGGCCGCGCCGAGCCCGAAGGAAATGATGTAGATGCGGTCGACGCGCACGCCCATCAGAAGCGCGGCATTGCGGTTCTGCGCCGTGGCGCGGATGGCGCGGCCGAGCGGGGTCTTCTGCATGAAGAGATGGAGACCGGCCACCAGCGCAAACGCGCAGGCCAGGATCACCAGCTGGCCGGAAAGCACGGTGTAGCCCCCGAGCGAAACCGACTGGCGGGCGCTCGGCGCCGCGACCGAATAGAGATCGGCCCCGAAAATCATCAGCGCGAGGTTCACCAGCGCCGTGGAGAGGCCGACCGTCGCGAAGATCTGGATGTGCTCGTCGGCGCCGAGCAGCTTCTGGATGATGAAGCGTTGCACCAGCGCGCCGACGCAGAACAGCAGCAGCGTGATCGGAACCGCCGAGACGTAAGGGTGCCAGCCGAGCTTCGTCGCCAGCAGATAGGTCGCGTACATGCCGATCATCAGGAACTCGCCATGGGCGAAGTTCACGACACGGACGATGCCGAAGATCAGCGTCAGTCCCACCGCGATGATGGCGTACATGCTGCCGAGCATGATGCCGTTGAGCAGCAACTGGACAAGCACGTCCATGAAGGGCGTCTCCAGGGTCTAGACAGGCGGCGTGGAAAGGGTCTCGGCCGGGGACGAGAGGGCCGCGGGCGGCCCTCTCCCTGGCTCAGGTCGATCGGCGCGGTCAGTTGCTGCCGATGCCGGTCTTCATCTTGGCCACGGCGGCGTCGGCCGGGAACACGGTGACGAGTTCGCCGCCCTGCCACTGCATCAGGAAGGGCACGGCGCGGCTGTTCTGGCCGCTCTCGGCGAACTTCGCGCCCCAGCCGGTGGCGGTGCCGCCCTCGGGGATGTCGACCTTCATCACGGCGCTGCGGATCGTGGCGGCCTTGAGGTCGGGCGCCGCGGCCATCGCGTCGAGGAAGACCAGCGCGCCCATATAGTTGGCGAGCGAGTGACCCGAGCGCGGCGGCGTGCCGTACTTCGCCTGGTACTTCTTGACGAAGCTGTCAACGCCGGGCGCCGCCTTGGGGTTGGTGCGGAACTGGGTGAAGTCGACGTTGAGCGCGCCTTCCATGTTCTCCGCGCCGATGGCCAGCATGGTGTCGCGCAGCGAATAGCCGCCGCCGGCGCCGATCATGGCCTTGGGCTTGAAGCCCTGCTCCTTCATCTGCCGGAAGAACAACACGGTGTCGTTCTGGTAGGAGGTCTGCAGCACGACATCGGCACCGGCCGTCTTCAGGCGCAGGATCACCGGCGTCAGATCGACCGACTTGGCCGAATAGGGCAGCGTCTCGACGAGGTTGACGCCCTTCTCCTTGGCGCGGGCGGCCTGATAGCCGGCGACCGTCTGGCCGTAGAGCGAATCCTCATGGATGATCGCGACCTTGAGCGACTTGGCATCGACGCCGAGTGCCGGCGCGATTGCCTCGCCGATGGCGTCGACCATGCGGCTGGCGAAGTCGCGCGCCGTCGGATTGGTGCGGTAGACGTTCTTGAAGCCGCGCTCGGTGATCGGGTCAGAGATCGCGCCCAGTTCGAAATAGGGCACGCCGGCCAATTCCGCGACCTGCGTCGCCGCGATCGAGAGTGAGGACGAATAGGTCCCGAAGATCACCGGCACCTTGTCGACCGAGGTCAGGCGGCGCGCCTCGCCGACGGCCTGGTTGGGCTCGACCGCATCGCCCTTGACGATCTCCAGCTTCTGACCTTTCAGGCCGCCGGCCGCGTTGCGCTCCTCGATGGCAATCTCGAGGCCGCGGAAGCTCTCGTCGCCGAGCAGGGCGAGCGCGCCCGAAAATGGATAGAGCGCCCCGATCTTGACCTGGGCGAAGGCCTGCGAGGCCGACAAAGACAATATCGCGGCCAGCGCCGCGCGCGTCAGAACTCTCATCATGTCCTCCCTGGGACCGCTGTCACGATCGTTTTCTTGCGGGTCCCATCGCGCGATGCGTCCCGGCCGGCCTTTCCCGGCGCGGCGGATAATGCAGATAACCAAGTTGCCTGACAAGTAGCCGTTTGATAACGCTTGAAGCAAGGCAGGGCGAACTGGCACGACGCCGTTCGAGCCCGCGCGAAAACCGCGCCGACCGGAGGAGAGCCCGAGCATGGCATTGCCCCAGACGATGAAGCAGGTCCGATTCAACGGCTATGGCAGCCCGGATGTGATCGGGATCGAGACCGCGCCTGTACCCCAGCCCGGCCCCGGCCAGGTGCTGATCGAGGTCGCTGCCGCGGGCATCAACCGGCCGGATTGCCTGCAGCGCGCCGGCGGCTATCCGCCGCCTCCCGGTGCGACCGAAATCCCGGGCCTCGAAGTCTCGGGCACCATCGTCGCGGTCGGCGAAGGTGTGCCTGCCAGCCGCATCGGCGAGAAGACCTGCGCACTCGTCATCAGTGGCGGCTATGCCGAATATGCGGTGGCCGACGCGCCGCTCTGCCTGCCGATTCCGAAGCCGCTCTCGCTGCTGGAGGCCGGCGGCCTGCCCGAGACCTACTACACGGTCTACGACAACGTCTTCACCCGCGGACGCCTCAAGAAGGGCGAGACGATCCTGATCCATGGCGGGTCGAGCGGCATCGGCTCCACCGCGATCCAGCTCGCCAAACATGCCGGGGCTATCGTCTACGCGACGGCTGGTTCGGCCGAGAAATGCGAGTTCTGCCGCTCGCTCGGTGCCGATGAGGCGATCGACTATCGTGCCCAGGACTTCGCCGCCGAGATCAAGCGCCTGACCGGCGGCAAGGGCGTCGACGTCATCCTCGACATGGTCGGCGGGCCCTATATCCAGCGCAACATCAATGCGCTCGCGCTCGAAGGCCGGCTGGTGCAGATCGCCTTCCTGCAGACCAGCAAGGCCGAGCTCGACATCATGAACGTGATGCTGCGGCGGCTCACCATCACCGGCTCGACGCTGCGGGCGCGCTCGGTCGCGCTCAAGGCCGAGGTCGCGGAGAAGGTGTTGAAGGAGGTCTGGCCGCTGCTCGAAGCCGGCACGGTCCGCCCGATCATCCACAAGACCTTCCCGCTGGAGGAAGCACGCGCGGCGCATGAGCTGATGGAATCGAGCGCCCATCTCGGCAAGATCATGCTCGAGGTGCGGCGATGACGGGCCATGCCGGCAAGGTCGTCCTCGTCACCGGCGCGGGACGGGGCATCGGCCGCGCGATCGCCGACGCCCATGCTGAGGCCGGGGCCGCCGTCGCCTATCTCGACCATGACGCAGGCCTCGCCGAGGAGGCCGCCGCCGCGGCCGCCGCGCGTGGAGTGAAGAGCGTCGCGGTTGCCGCTGATGTCGGCGACGAGGCCTCCGTCAACGCGGCCGTAGCGAAGGCTGTCGAGACGCTCGGACCGATCGGGATCCTGATCAACAATGCTGGGATCTCGCCGAAATCGGGCTCCGACGGCAAGCGCGCCAGGCTCGGCGAGATGAGCGCAGCCGAATGGCGCCGCGTGCTCGACGTCAACCTGACCGGCGCCTTCCTTTGCGCCAGCGCGGTGGTGCCCTTCATGCGCGCGGCCGGGCGCGGCTCGATCGTCAGCGTCTCCTCCGTCGCGGGCAAGACCTATTGCGACATCGTCGGCGTCCACTACGCCGCGACTAAGGCGGCGCTGATCGGCTTCACCAAGCACCTCGCCGGCGAACTCGGGCCGGACGGCATCACCGTCAACGCGGTGGCACCCGGCCGGATCGATACGCCGCTGATGCGCGGCACCGCGGCCGAAGCCAATGAGGCGGTGCGGCTGGCGACGCCGCTACGCCGGCTCGGCTCGCCGGAGGAGGTGGCGCAGACCTGCCTTTTCCTGACCTCCGACCAGGCAGCCTTCGTGACCGGACAGGTCTGCGACGTCGCTGGCGGCTGGCTGATGACCTGAGAGGCGCCATGATCGACTTCTCCGGCAAGGTGCTGCTGCTGACCGGCGCGAATGGCGCGATCGGGCGGGCGATCGCCCGGCTTTTCCACCGTCACGGCGCCATTTGCGTGCTGACCGATCTCGATGAGGTGGGCATGGCGGACTTCGCCCGCGAGCTCGATCCTGGTGGTCGTCGCGCGCTGGCTTTGCGGCAGGATGCGGTGCACGCCGGCGATGCCGAGCATGTGGCCGAGGCCGCTGTCGCGCGCTTCGGGCGGATCGATGCGCTGGTGACGGCGGCAGGGCTCTATCGCGAGCGGCTGGTCGGCGAGATGAGCGAGGCCGAGTGGCGCCAATCGATCGCCATCAACCTCGACGGCGTGTTCTACAGCTGCCGCGCCGCCATCCCGCATCTGTCTGAGGGTGGCGCCATCGTGAACATCGCCTCGATGGCCGGCCATCGCGGCAGCTACGCCCATGCGCATTACGCGGCGGCGAAAGGCGGTACGCTCAGCCTGACGCGCTCGCTGGCCCTGGAACTCGCTCCCCGCATTCGCGTCAACGCCGTCTCCCCTGGGTTGATCGAAGGCCCCATGGTGCAGCCTCTGATTGCCCGCAAACCCGAGCTGATTCCCAACACACCGATGCGGCGGTTGGGAACGGCGGAGGAAGTCGCCGGAGTCGTTGCCTTTCTCTGCTCCGATCTGGCACGCTTCGTCACCGGCGAGACGATCCACGTCAACGGCGGCCTTCACATCGCCAGCTAACAAACCTGATTGATCAAATGGTCGCCGACAAAAGCAGATCCGAACTGTCCCGCGACGTCCTTGGGCGAGCCCCGTCGCTCGCCGATACGCTGGCGCTGCGGCTTCGCGACGAAATCTCCTCGGGTCGGTTCAAGGCCGGCGAGCGACTGCCGACCGAGCAACAACTCGCCCAGACCTACGGGGTCAGCCGGCCCATCGTCCGGGAGGCCGTCGGTAGGCTCAAGCATGACGGGCTGGTCTCGTCCCGGCAAGGCGCCGGCGCTTTCGTCTCCGAACCCGGTGCCAGCACGGTCTTCCGGCTCGACATCACGGATTTCTCGGACAAGGAGGAACTGCGCCACATCGTCGAGCTGCTGATGGCGGTCGAGGCCTCGGCGACCGAGCACACCGCCGCACGGCGCAGCGAGGCCGACCTCGCGACGATTCGCGCCAGGCTCGATGCGATGCAGGCCGCGATCAATCGCGGCGAGCCCGGCGTCGACGAGGATGTCGCCTTTCATCGCGCCATCGTCGATGCGACCGGCAACCCCTTCTTCCGCGACCTATCGGATTTTCTCGACCGCCGCGTCCGCAACTTCATCCGCACCGCCCGCGCGAATTCGGCGCGCCTCTCCGGCATGGCCCAGACCGTCCAGGGTGAACACGAAGCGATCTTCGAGGCCATCGTCGCGCGTGACCCGCAGGCGGCACGCGCCGCGGCTGAAACGCACCTCAAGAACGCCGCGAAGCGGCTCGCCATCTATCTCGGAAGCTAGGGCCTTTCGGGACCGGCGCCTCCGCCGCATTCACGGCCGCGTCCTCTCCTTGTCCGCCTCGACCAGATATTCGATATGGCGGCGCCCGGATGCGCCCGAGCGGATCGCCACCGGCACGCCGAACACCCGCCGGATCGTCTCCTCCGTCAGGACCGTCTCGGGCGACCCCGCAGCCTGGAGCCGCCCATCATGCATCAGGGCGATCTCGTCGCAGAACAGGGCTGCGAGGTTGAGATCGTGCAGCGCCACGATGCAGGTGATGCCGAGCCGGCGGATCAGCGCCAGGATCGAAAGCTGGTGCTGGATGTCGAGATGATTGGTCGGCTCGTCGAGGATGAGCTCGCTCGGCTGCTGCGCAAGCGCGCGGGCGATATGAACCCGCTGGCGCTCGCCACCTGACAGCGTGTGCCAGGACTGGTCGTGCCGATCCGCGAGACCAACGCGCGCCAGCGCCTCGTTCACCGCGGCCTCATCGACTGGGCTCCAGGATGCGAGCGCTGCACGATGCGGTGTCCGGCCGAGCCTGACGACATCGCAGACCGAGAGCTGGACCTCGGTCGTCGCCTGCTGCTCGACGAAGGCAAGGCGGCGAGCGAGTTCGCGGCGCGGCACGCCGGCGATATCGCGCCCGTCGAGCGTGACGACGCCGCTCGCCACCCCGCGCAGGCGGCAGAGCAGCCGTAGCAGGCTCGACTTGCCGGAGCCGTTCGGGCCGATCAGGCCGAGCATGCGGCCCGGCGCGGCCTGAAGCGTCACCCCGTCGACGATCATCCGGCCGCCGGCGCCCCAGCGCAGGTCATGGGTCGCGAGCGTCATGCGGGCCGCCTCGCCCGATAGAGGATCAGGGCGAAGGCCGGTGCGCCGAACAGCGCCGTCACCACGCCGATCGGCAGGATCTGCTGCGGAATCAGGATCCGCGACAGGACATCGGCGAGGATCATGAAGATCGCACCGACGACGAGGCAGGCCGGCAGCAACCGGGCATGGCCCGAGCCGACGAGGAAGCGGGCGGCATGGGGAATGACGAGCCCGACGAATCCGACCGTGCCGACGATCGAGACCATCACCGCGGTCATCACGGCGGTGGTGGCGAAGAGCACCACCTTCACCCGCGTGACGGCCACCCCTAGCGAAGCGGCGGCATCGATGCCGAAGGCGAAGGCGTCGAGCGCCTTGGCGTGCAGCATGCAGACGGCGAAGCCGATGAAGGCCACCGGCGTCGCGATCCAGAGGTCGGGCCAGCGCACGCCGCCGAAATTCCCGAGCAGCCAGAACATCACGCCGCGCGCCTGCTCGGCGCTGGCGAGCGTCGTGACGATCGTCGCGGTCGCGGCATTGAAGAGCTGCGAGGTCGCGACGCCGGCCAGAATGACGCGGTCGCTCGCCCCGGCCGCACCGGTGGCCAGCAGCGCGACGACGGCGAGCGCGGCGCAGGAGCCGATGAAGGCGCCGGCCGAGACCGTCAGCACCGCCCCGCCGAAACCGAGGCCGAGAATCAGCACCGCGACGGCGCCGGTCGAGGCGCCCGCGGAGATGCCGAGGATATAGGGCTCCGCCAGCGGGTTGCGCAGCAGTGCCTGAAGGATCGCACCGGACAAGGCCAGTGCGCCGCCGCAGAGCCCCGCCATCAGCGCCCGGCTGAGGCGATAATCGAAGATCACGCCCTGCTGGATCGCACTGACCGGCAGGCCGAGGTCGAACAGCCCGTTGCCGAGCGCCCTGAGCGCGGCATCCAGCGGAATACGCATCTCGCCGATCGTCACCGCCAGCGCCACCGCGAGGATGAGCGCGACGAAGGAGGCCAGCGCGATGGCGATCCGCGCTGGCCAGTTCGGGCCGTGGGCTGCGTGGCTCAAGGGGCCAGGCCGAAGCTGGCGATGGCCTTGGCGAGCGTCTCGATGCCGTCCACCGTGTCGAGCCCGGCGCGGGTGGCGCCGACATCCATGACGACGACGCGGCCGTTCTTCACCGCATCGAGCTTGCTGGCGACGGGATCGGTCTTCAGGAAATCGAGCTTCTTCTCGATGTCGTCGGCAGGGAAGCGGCGCCGGTCCATCTTCACCGTGACGATCACCGCCGGGTTGGTGGCAGCGATGCTCTCCCAGCCGACCAGCGGCCATTCCTCATTGGTGGTGATGACGTTGCGCGCGCCGAGCTTGGACAGGATGTAGGCCGGCACGCCGTTCCTGCCGGCCATGAAGCCATCGCCCTTGATGTCCTTGCTCGAGAACCAGACAACGATCGGAACATCCTTCGCCCTGGCGTTCGCCACTGCCTGGACGGCCTTCTCCTCGCGCGCCTTGAGCTCGGCGACCAGCTTCTCGGCCCGGTCGGAGACGTCGAAGATCTGCCCGAACTCGCGGATGTTGCGATAGACCAGCTCCATCGTGAACATCTGCGTCCGCACGCCGTCGCCGGCGCCGGAATTATCCTTGCCGACGCAATCGGTCGGCGAGACATAGGTCGGCACCTTCACCTTGGCGAACTGGTCGCGCTTGCCGACGATGCCGTTCGGCCCGACATGCCATTCGAACATCGCCGTGACGAGATCGGGCTCCTGGGCGAGAACCGCCTCGAAGCTCGGATCGTTGTCGGCGAGGCGCTTCGCCTTGGCGTTGACCGCCTCATAGGGCTTGGCGACCGGCGAAAACCAGACAGCCGTGCCGACGACGCTCTCACCAAGACCGAGCGCATAGAGAATCTCCGTCTGCGTCTGGCCGATCGCGACGACGCGCTTGGGCGGGGCGGCGAAGGTGATCGTCTCGCGGCAATTCTCCAGCGTCAGCGGATACTGCGTCGGCGCAGCCGAGGCCGCAGCCGCGAAGGAGACGCCGAGCAGGATGGCGAGCGGCAGGCGAAGACGGTGGGCGGGCGGCACGAGCGACTCCAGAAATGCAACGTTATTACGTTGCAAATAGATCGAACGAAGTTCGCGCGTCAAGCTGCAGCCAGCCGACGCCGCGGCGGCCTTGATGGAATTGAACATGGGTTTCATCGCTCCCCGAGATGAGGGACAGGGAGCCTGTGGCGAATGCGGCCGAACGACGGAATGCCCGTCGCTGACGCGCACGCTCCGGAGCACCCCGCCCGAAGGACGTCTTCAGCGATCGGGGCAGGTCTCCTGGCTCGCGGGTCAGCGCTGGTTCCGTCCGGCCTTCCCGGCGCCGATGACGCCAGTGGACGATGGACGAAGAGCTCGCCGCTTACAGTTGCGGGGGCAGCCTCGGCTTCGGCGCGGGACGCGCCTCACCGAATTCCCTCTTAGCTTCGGGCAACCCGAAGAACCTCGATCGCGACGGAGCTTAAGGACGGGCGCCGAGCCGTCAAGGCAGATTGCTCGCCCAAGAGACTGAAGGAGCGCCGGATGGGCAACCACCTTCGACGCCGGACGGCCTGCCCTGCATCGGCTTCGCTTCCGTCTCGAACGATATCGTGCATGCTTCAGCCATGCTCGCGCCGGGCTGAGCCAGGGGCCGGCGACGGGCACGCGCCGCCCTTCGATCCGGCGCCCCATTTCGGACGGAGATTCGCCTGATGAGCGAGCGCCTACTCTACCTCTCGCGCAACGACGTGAAGAGCCTCGCCATCGCTCCCGGCGAAGCGCGCGAGGCCGTGTTCCAGGCCTTCCGCGACCATGCCGCCGGCCTCAATCGCAGCCTGCCCAAGAGCGCGCTCGCGCTCGGCCCCGGCCATGGCATCCAGGCCATGACGGCGGCCTCTGAAGCCGGCGGCATTGCTACGTTGAAATGGGTCTCGATGGCGCCCGTCGGTCCGGACAGCTCCTCGCCCAGCGTCAGCGCCCTGATCTGCGTCAGCGATTACGCCAGCGGCGCGCCGCTAGCTGTGCTCGATGGCGACGAGATCACGCTGCTCCGCACGGCGGCGCTTTCGGCCGTCGCCGCCGCACGCATGGCGCCGCCCACGCCCAAGACCATCGGCTTCGTCGGCTGCGGCCTCCAGGCCCACGCGCATCTCGCCGCCTTTCTCGATCTCTATCCAGGCCTCACGACTGCCCTGATGCTGAGCCGCAGCCGGTCCTCGGCGGAACGTCTCGGACAGGTCGCCTCCGAACGCGGTCTCGCGACGGAGATCGTCGCAGATGCCGGCACGCTGCTCACCCGCAGCGACATCATCATCTCGATGGTGCCGGGCGCGCAGGGCCTGAAGCCCTTCCTCGACGCCCGTCAGATGAAGCCGACCGCCTTCGCCGCCGCCGTCGATACTGGCCGCAGCTGGATTCCCGAGAACCTCCCGGCCTTCGACGTGCTGGCGACGGACAGCCTCGAACAGTCGAAAGCGCCCTACGACATCGACGGCAACCCGGTGACGACGGTCCGCTTCGGCCACGACCTCGTCGAACTGGCGAGCGCGGCTCATCCGACGGCTCCCGGCAGCCGCTCGTTCTTCTGCTTCCGCGGCTTCGCCCTCGCCGATCTGGCGCTCGCCCATCTCGTCGTCGGCCGCGCCCGCGGGCAGGGCATCGGGACGATGTTGCCGCGATGACCGATTTCGCCCTTGTCCGTGACGTCGTCCAACAGGATAGGCTCGCCTTACTCAACCGTGCCTGCGCGGCCCATGTCTGCCCAGCGATAGTGACGGGCGTGATCTGGATCCGATGAATGCCGGCTGATATCCCGGCCCGAAACGTGCAGAGCGATTTCTGGAACGAACCGAAGCAAACTCGAAAAGTCGTCGCCTGATGCCTGCAAAGCTTTACCGACCCGCGACGGCGCCGATACCGGCTTCTGCGGACCCGCGCTCGCTGCGTCGCTTCGAGGATGAGCGCTTCCTGAGGGGACAGGGTCGCTATCTCGATGATGACGAGGTCCGCGGTGCGTTGCACGCCATGGTGCTGCGCTCGCCCCATGCCCATGCCGCGATCCTGTCGATCGATGCCGAGGCCGCGCGAAGCCTGCCGGGTGTCCGCGCCGTCTATACCGCAGCCGACATCGCCGAGCTCGGCCCCCTGCCTTGCTCACTCGCGGTCGTCGGCGAAGCGCCGCTTATCGTGCCGCCTCGCTTGCCGCTCGCTCAAGAGCGCGCCCGCCATGTCGGCGACGCCGTCGCCTTCGTCGTGGCCGATAGCGTCGACCTCGCCCGCGAAGCCTGCGAGCTGATCGCCGTCGACTACGACATCCTGCCCGCGGTCACCGAGCTTGCCGTTGCCGCAGAGCCCGATGCCCCGGAAATCTGGCCGGAGGCACCCGGCAATCTCGCCCTGCGCTATCGCCTCGGCGACGAAGCTGCCGTTGCCGCAGTCTTCAAACAGGCCGCCCATGTCGTGAGCTGCCAGGTCGTCAACAACCGGATCGTCGCGGCCGCGCTTGAGCCGCGGGCGGCGCTCGGGCGTTTCGACAAGGCGAGCGGCCGCTACCGGCTGTCCTTGAGTGGCGCCTCGGTGCACGACATTCGCCGCGAGCTCGCAACGGTGCTGCATGTCGGCTCCGAGCGGATCGACGTCGCATGCCCGGATGTCGGTGGCGGCTTCGGCATGAAGAACGTCACCTATCCGGAATATGCGCTGGTGCTCGTCGCCGCCCAGCGCCTAGGCCGGCCGGTGCGCTGGCTCGCCGACCGCATTGAGGATTTTTCCAGCGGCGTCCATGCCCGCGACAACCTGACGACCGGTCGTCTCGCGCTCGATGCGAAGGGCCGTTTCCTGGCTTTGACGGTCGAAACCGTCGCCAATCTCGGCGCCTATGTCTCCTCGCTGGGACCGGGCAGCGCCACCACGGCGCCGACACCCGCTTTCGGCGGGCTCTACGACATCCCCGCGATGACCGTCGATGTCCGCTGTGTCTTCACCAACACCGTGCCGATCGACGCCTATCGCGGCGCCGGCAAGCCGGAGGCGAACTACCTGATCGAAAGGCTGGTAGACGAGGCGGCCCATCGTCTGCGCATCGACCCCGCGACCCTACGCAAGCGCAACTTCATCCGCCGCTTCCCTTATCAGAAGCCCTTCGGAGCCGTGCTCGATTGCGGCGCCTTCGGCAGCAATCTCGACCGTGTCCTGACCGAGGTCGACCGCGCCGGATTCCGCCAGCGGCGGGCGCAATCGCGCCGGCGCGGCAAGCTGCGCGGCTTCGGTATCGGCTGCTTCCTCGAAACCTCGCGCGGCGCGCCGAACGAGGATGCGTGGCTGACGGTCCACGCCGATGGCGGTGTCGACATGGCGGTGGGCACGCAGTCGAACGGCCAGGGGCATGAGACCAGCTTCGCGCAGCTCCTGTCGAACGAACTCGGACTACCGGAGGAGCGCTTCCGTTTGGTCCAGGGCGATACCGCACTCGTCCCCAGCGGCGGCGGCCATGGCGGCGCCCGCTCGCTGCATCTGGGCGGCGGCGCACTCGTCCTGGCGGCGCAGGCGCTGGTCGAGACTGCCAAGCCGGTCGCGGCCGAGCTCCTGCAAAGCCAGCCGGACGCCGTCACCTTCAGCGACGGCCGCTTCCGCGCTCCGGGCGCTAGCGAAGTCGACCTCGCGACCGTCGCGCGCCATGTCGCGGAGACGACCGGCAAGCCGCTCGCGAGCCACGGCGCCCGGCGGAACGTACCCTACACCTTCCCGAATGGCGCGCAGGTCGCCGAAGTCGAGGTCGATCCGGAAACCGGCGAAGTGACCCTGCTGCGCTACGCCGCCGTCGATGACTACGGCACGCTCGTGAACCCGCTGCTGACCGAGGCGCAGGTCCATGGCGGGCTGGCGCAGGGCATCGGCCAGGCGCTGATGGAAGAAGCCCGCTACGATCCCGATGGCGGCCAGCTCCTGAGCGCAACCTTCATGGATTACGCGATGCCGCGCGCCATGGACCTGCCGCCCTTCGAGATTTCGATGGTCGAGTTGCCGACTGAGGCCAATCCGCTCGGCGCCAAGGGCGTGGGCCAGGCCGGCTGCATCGGCGCACCCCAGACCGTGATGCACGCCATCCTGGATGCGCTGCGTCCGCTCGGCGTCACGCATCTCGACATGCCCGCGACGCCCTCCCGCGTCTGGCATGCGATCCGGGAGGCGCAGAAGGCTCAGGCAAGAGATTGAGAGGGCGGCGCCAGGGCGCGCCGGCTTCGAGCGTGCAGCTTTCTCACAGAACCACGGCGTCATCCCGGACAAGCGGCGAAGCCGCGCCGATCCGGGATCCATCGTAGAGCGCAATGCCCTACGATGGATCCCGGCACTCCGCTTCGCTGCGGCCGGGATGACGCCGTGGTTCCGTGCTTAAAACAGCAACTATCGGTGATCGGGCGAAGCGCGCTATGCCTGAGGCTGGCTCATCAGCGCGTCGCGCAAACGCAGCAATTCCTCACAGACCGCTTCGAGCTCCCGCACCGGGAAGCCGTCGCGAAGGGCGGGGACATGCGCGCCGAGCCTGGCGCCGAGGATGCCGGTGAACTCGATCCTGCCGTCGGCCGAGACGACGAGGCCGTTCTGGGCTTCGAAAGAGGCATTCCAGGCAACCGCCTCGTCCTGCGTCAGCCCGGCAGGAAGGTCGAGCTCGAGCACGCCATCCGTCGTCAGCCGGACAGGATAGCCGCCGGGCAGGCCGTTCGGCCCCGGCACATGGCCTGTCCACGAACGCCCCGCCGCCATGGCGAGCATCATCGGAACGCCGCTCGCACCCGAGATCTCGATCACCGGCTCCGGCGTGAGCTGAATATCGGCGAAGCGCGCATAGACATCCGCGACCTCCGTGCCATCGAGCCAAGCGCGCGGCGCCCGCCCGCCACGGTCTTCCGGCCGGCGACGCCAGGCGGCGAGGTTCTGGTAATGGGCGAGGACCTTGACCTCCGCCCCCACCGGCGTCGCGGCAGAGCCGGCGAAGACGTTCGACAGGATCGCGACATTGCCCATGCCGCAGGCGACGTCATGGCCCATGGCGCGGATCATGCCGTTGACCACGTCGGGGAAGCCGCAATTGATCAGGGTCACCGGCTTGCCGGCGCGCGTGATCGCCGCAGCGACACGCGAGCTCAGCAGGGCCTGGAACACCGCCGTGGCGCTCAGGCCCCCTTCGGCAACGAGCTGCGTCCAGGCGTTGCCGGTCTGGGCTATGACCTGAGAGGTCTGGATCGAGGCGGCCTGCACGACAATGCGCGGCCCGGTTGCCGCAAGCATCTCGTCGGAGGCGTTCGGAGCGAGCAGATCGACCGCGTGGGTGGTGAAGCGCGCCTTCTTGCCGAACAGCGCGGCGCGGGCATTCGCCGCCGTGCGCAGCCAGTTCAGCCGCTCGCGGTTGCGGCCGGCGATGACGACCTCGACCGGCTCCTCGGCCGTCGCGGCGATGTCGAAGGCGATGCGCGCGGCAAAGCCCCCGCTCCCGGAAACAAGGATGTCGCAGCCGGCCATGTCAGCGCCCCATCGCCATCGCCGCCCGGTCCCAACAGTCGTCGAGCCGCGGCGAGAGCTTGTGCTTCATGATGCGCTGGCTCGCCGTGCGTTCGAATTCCTCGACGACGGCGATGTAACGCGGGTTCTGGTAGGGCGCGAGGCGCTGGCCGAGCCAGCCGGAAAGTGCCTGCGGATCGATGATCGCGCCATCGCGCGGCTTGACGAAGAGCTTGATGTCCTGCTCGCCGACATCGGCCGCGACACCGATCATCGCGCAATCCTCGACCGCCTCATGCTCGGCGGCGACGTGCTCGACCTCCCAGGCCGAGACGTTCTCGCCCTTGCAGCGCACGCTGTCGGTCATGCGGCCGTGGAAGTAGAGATTGCCCTCGGCATCGGAGGAGCCGAGATCGCCGGTATGGAGCCTGCCGTTGCGCAGCGCCTTGGCGGTCGCCTCGGGATTGTCGAGATAGCCCGGGAAGATCGCACCCGGAATGCTCGTCTCGACCACGATCTCGCCGCGCTCGCCGGTCGCGACCGGCTTACCCTCGCTGTCGAGCAGCTTGACCGTGAACCAGGGCATCGGCCGGCCGACGGAGCCCAGCACGCCGGTGAGGTTGCAGGTCGTCAGGCTCGAGGCCTCGGTCATGCCGTAGCATTCGCGGATGTCGATGCCGAAGCGCTCGCGAAACTGTGGCCAGATCTCGGGCGGGCAGCCGCCGCCCCAAGCGATGCTGACGCCATGTGCCCGGTCGAGCGGCGAAGCCGGCTGCTTGAGCAGGATCTGCAGGATGCCACCGAGATAGTGGATGCGGCTCGCTCCCGCTTCCACGACCTGTTCCCAGAAGCGGCTGGCGCTGAAACGCTCGACCATCGCCAGCGTGATGTCGCTGATCATCGGCAGCGGCAGGAGCTGCGCCCCGCCGATGTGGTAGAGCGGCTCCCAGACGAAGAAGACTTCGCCGGCCTTGGCGTCGGACAGGAGCGCGACGCTCTCGGCCGCCAGCCGCAGCATGCGGTGCGAGACGATGACGCCCTTCGGCCGCCCGGTCGTGCCGGAGGTGTACATGATGGCGAAGACGGCATCCGGCCCCGGCGCCGGCTCGTCGAAGCGCTCCTGACCGGACAGGACGACGTCGAGCGCGCCGCCCGGCTCATGGAGCAGTGCCGGCAGCGCGCTGTCCGGGCCCATGGCCTCGGCGATCTGCGGCGCGAGCTCGGCATCGGCCACGACGAGGCGGGGCCGCGAATGGGTCAGGAGATAGCGCAGCCCCTCGCCGCGCTGCTGCGCATTGACCGGAACCCAGGCGACGCCGGCTCGTGCCAGCCCGAAGACCACCGCGATCGTGGCGATGGAGTTGCGCATCATCACGGCGACGCGGTCGCCCGCGACGATTCCTCTGGAGCGCAGATGCGAGGCGAAGGCGGCCGAAGACCGCTCCAACTCGGCATAGCTCACCGGCTCGCCGCAGAAGCGCGCATAGATCCGGTCCGGCTCGGCCGCGGCGCGCGCGGTCAGAAGGCCGACAAAACCGTCATCGTCGAAGGAGGTCATGATTGATCTTCGGTCGTCAGGAACGGGAGGAAGAGGACGAGCGGAAGCGTTCCGCGAGAAGCAGCATGGCCGTCACCACCACCAGCACGACGACAGAGACGGCCGCCAGCGTCGGGTTGAGCTGCAGGATCATGTCGTCCCACATCTGCTTCGGCAGCGTCGTCTTGATGCCGCCCGAGACGAAGATCGCGATGGTCAGCTCGTCGAAGGAGGTGATGAAGGCGAAGAGGAAGGCCGCGACGAGACCGCCCTTGACCAGCGGGATGGTGACGCCGGTCAGCGTCCGCACCCGGTTGGCCCCGAGCGTCGCGGCCGCCTGGTCGAGCCGTTGGTCATAGGTCTTCAGCACCGCCGCGATGGTGACGAGCGTGAAGGGGATCGCCAGCACGGTGTGCCCGATGACGAGGCCCAGATCGGTGGCGATCAGGCCCAGCCGCGCGAAGAGGTAGAACAGCCCGACCGCGATGACGATGCGCGGCACGATCATCGGCGCAAGGAAGAAGGCGAAGATCAGACCGCCCCAGCGCGTGCGGCTGTTCGCCAGCGCCAGCGCCGCAAAACCGCCGATCGCGGTCGCGGCGAGCGCCGTGACGAAGGCGACCATGAAGGAGCGGATCGTCGCCTGGATCCAGAGCGGCGAGCTGAAATAGGTCTCGAACCAGCTCAGACCATAGCCCGGCGGCGGGAACTGCAGGAATTGCGAGGAGGTGAAGGCGAGCGGGATGACGAGCAGCGTCGGCAGGACCAGGAAGGCGATGATGAGCCAGCAGAAGGCCGGCAGCAGCATCGCGCTGACGCGCTTGCCGAGCAGCAGGCGCGTGACGTCCGCGAGCCGGCTCACCACCGCCGCCACCGCGGAGAGGATCGCAAGCCCGAGATCGCGGATGCGACCTGTGCTGACCTGCGCCGAGCCACCGGCAATGGTCGAGAGCCCAAAGAGCCGGTCGTAGACCACGCAGGAGATCAAGGCCGCCGCCAGCATCATCGCGGAGAGCGCCCCGGCGAAGGACCAGTTCAGCAGTTCCTGCACCTGTGTGATGATGAGCTGCGCCAGCATGGTTTCCTGGCGCCCGCCGAGGAAGGCCGGGACGATGAAGAAGCCGAGCGAGGAGATGAAGACGAGCAGCCCCGCCGCCGCGACACCGGGCAGGGAGAGCTTGAAATAGACGAGCCAGAAGGCCCGGACCGGCGGGGCGCCGAGAGTCTGCGCCGCGTCGATCAAGCGCCGGTCGATGCCGGCCATCACCGGCAGCATGGTCATCACCGCCAGCGGCACCATGGCATGGACCATGCCGACCATGACGCCGAACTGGTTGTTGATCAGCGAAAGCGGCTGGTCGACGACGCCCGTCCCGGTCAGCAGGGAGTTGATCACGCCGGTGCGGCCGAGGATGAGCATCCAGGCGAAGGTCTTGACGAGATAGCTCGTCCAGAACGGCACCATGACGAAGAGCAGCATGCGGCCGCGGAACATGTCGGGCAGGCGCGACAGCCAATAGGCGAGCGGATAGCCGACCAGAAGCGACCACAGCGCCGTCCAGCCGGCGATGCGGAAGGTGATGCCGAGCACGCGCAGATAGACGTCGGTCGCGGCGATGCGCTGATAAGCGCCCGTCGAGAGGTCGCCGCTCTCCGGATCGACCGCGCTCAGGCCGAGAAGCTGCGCGACCGGCCAGAGAAAGAAGACGGCGAGGAACAGCAGGCCGGGCGCCGCCAGCCAGAGCGCACCGGCGCAGCTTCTTGTCGAGAGCGCCGAGCGGCTCGTCCATCAGGATGATCGAGGGCTGGTAGACGAAGCAGCGCGCCAGGGCGACGCGCTGCTGCTGACCGCCGGACAATTCGCGCGGGAAGCGCCCGGCGAGATGCCCGAGATGGACCATGTCCAGCGCGTCAGAGACGCGCTTCGAGACCTCGGCGCCCGGCCTGCCACGCATCTTGAGCGGAAAGGCGATGTTCTCCGCCACCGTCAGATGCGGGAACAGCGCGTAGTGCTGGAAGACGAGGCCGATATCGCGCTGGTGGACCGGCGTGTTCGACTGGTCCCGGCCATCGATGACGACCCGCCCCTCGCTCGCATCGACCAGCCCGCAGATGAGCTGGAGCAACGTCGTCTTGCCGGAGCCCGAAGGCCCCAGCAAGGTGAGGAACTCGCCCTCGGCGACGCCGAGCGAACTTGGCTCGAGGGCCGTGATCGCGCCGTAGCGCTTACACAGGCCCTCGACGACGAGCTTGCCGGGCTTCGGCTGGGTCACGGTCATGTCCGGGGCCATCGAGGTCAGGTCAGGAGCCAGGCGTTGAAGCGCTCGGTGACCTTGGCGCGGTTGGCGCTCCACCAATCCTCGTTGGCGATCGCCATCAGCTTCAGGTTCTCCGGCGAGGTCGGAAGCACCTTGGCGCGCTCGGCGGGGATGGTCTGATAGGCGTCGAGATTGGTCGGGCCATAGGCCAGGGCTTCGGTGAAGACGGCCTGCGCCTTCGGATCCGAGCAGAAGCGCACGAACTGGCGGGCGACATCGGCCTTCGGTCCGCCCTTCGGCAGGCCCCAGCCCTCGATCGAATAGAGGCCCTGCGCCCAGACGATCTTGGCGGGCGCGCCGCCATCGATCGCCGCCTGCAGACGCGCATTCCAGCCCGGCAGCATGTCGACTTCGCCGCTCTGCAGCAGCTGCGTCGACTGCGCGCCGCCCGTCCACCAGACGGCGACATGCGGCTTGATCTTGTCGAGCACCTTGAAGGCGCGGTCGACATCGAGCGGATAGAGCTTGTCGAGCGGCACGCCGTCGGCGAGCAGCGCCTGCTCGATCGTATCGATCGGGTTCTTGCGCAGCGCGCGGCGGCCCGGGAACTTCTCGACGTTGAAGAAATCGGTCCAGCTCGCCGGGGCGTTCTTCACCTTGTCCGTCCGGTAGGCGAAGACCGTCGAATAGACGTCCGTGCCCATGAACTCGGGCGAGATCGCCTGCGGCATCAGCTTCGGCACGTCGGCATGCGCAAAGCCGATCGGATCGAGCAGGCCCTGCCCCTTCAGGATGTCGCGCGCCGACAGCGTCAGCGTGCAGACGTCCCAAGTGTAGGACTTGGTCTCGACCATCGCCTTGAACTGGGCCGTCGGCTCGGCCTCGCGGGCGACGTTGACAACCTTGTTGCCGGTCGCCTTCTCGAAGGGGTCGTAAAACGCCTTGCGGAAGGCCGGGCCGAACGGGCCGCCGGGATCGGCGACGGTGATCTGCGTCGCCGCGCGCACGGTGCCGATGAGATAGGGCGCCGCCATCGCACCGGCGGCGACGCCACCGGCGAGTTGCAGCACGCTGCGGCGGCTGGGTCGATTGTCTCTGCTCGTCATCGTCTTCTCCCGTTCAAGCGGTTTTCCGCATTTCCCCGTGGGTGATCAGATCGTCAGGCGCTCTTGCGCGCGGCGCGCGTGGCGAGGAACGCCTCCATCATCCGCGCCGGCTCGCCCGTGGCGTAGGCTTCGCGCTGGGTGCGGATGCCCGCGGCCAAACACTCGCGGAAGCTCTCCTCGGTGACTTCGCGGAAACGGGCCTTGTTGAGGCGCATCGCGACCGGCGCCTTGCCGGCCAGCTCCGTGGCCAGCGCGAGCGAGGCCTCCATGACCTTCTCCCTCGGCACGATCCGGTTGATCAGGCCGATGCGGAAGCACTCGTCGGCATCCATCATCCGGCCCGTCAGGGTGAGGTCGATGGTCCGGGCGAGGCCGATCATTTCCTTCATGATCCAGGGGCCGGTCACCGAGGCGATGCCGGAATTGATCTCGGGCTGGCCCATGGTGACGCCGTCATGGCCGATGCGGAGGTCGCAGAGCAGCGCGACCTGGAAGGCGGAACCCGCCGCGACGCCGTTCAGCGCCGCGATCAACGGCTTCGAGAGCGAGCGGATCCGATCGTAGAGCCGCTCCCACTCATGCATCCAGGCCTCGGCGCGGTCGGGATCGAAGGTCTTGGTCTCGTTGAGGTCCTGGCCAGCGCCGAAGGCGCGCTCGCCGGCGCCCGTCAGGATGATGGCGCGCACCGCCTCGTTCGCCTCCAGCTCGTCGAAGCACTCGACGAGCCGGGAGCGCATCGGCGCATTCCAGGCATTGAGGATCTGGGGGCGGTTGAGGGTGATGATGCCGACAGCACCACGCACCTCGATCAGAACGGAATCTTTCATTACCACCCTCCGATGAGTTTTTATCACAATGCGATAAAGCCTATTGAATATTCTGCGCGCCTGGCTCACCTTGTCAAGGGCGCTGGCCGCAGCCATTGATCGATTGAGGAGAAGAGCCCCCGATGACGATGCCCGAATCCCGACAGAGCGGCCGCAGCAGCGCGGCGCCACCGGCCGAACGGCCGGGGCGCAAGGACGACGCGTTGATGGTCAATTCGGTCGAGAAGGCGTTCCGAGTGCTCTCGGCCTTCGGCCGCCAGCACCAGACGCTGAACCTCTCGCAGGTGGCCTCCGAGACCGGCATGGACGTCAGCGCCGCGCAGCGCTTTACCCACACGCTCACCAAGCTCGGCTATCTCCACAAGGATGCGCAGACCAAGCGCTTCGAGCTGACCGCGAAGACGCTGGATCTCGGCTACCATTTCGTGCGTAGCAGCCGCCTGCTCGACCGGGCGATGCCCTATCTGATGCATCTGAGCAAGCAGACGGAGGAGACGGTCAATCTGACCGTGCGCGAAGGCGCGCAGATCATCTTCGTCTCGCGCTTCCTCAGCCGCCATGTACTGAATACCGACGTCATCATCGGCACGCGCATGCCGGCCTATGCCACCGCGCCCGGCATCGCGATGCTGTCGCGGCTGCCCGAGGAGGAGGCGATGGCGATCATCGACGCCTCGGACCTCAAGGCCCATACCCCCTCGACGACCTGGCAGCGCGAAGTGCTGCGCGAGAAGCTGCGCCAGTCGGCGGCACAGGGCTACGCCACCGCCTTCGAGGAAGTCTATCTCGGCGATGCCTCGATCGCGGCGCCGATCGTCGACCATCACGGCCGGCCCGAAGCCGCCGTCAACATCGCCACTTCGACCTCGCGCTTCAGCCATGCCGAGGTTGTCTCGAAGTTCTCCTCGCTCGTCATCGCGGCCGCCCACGCCATCTCGCGGGTCTGACCGGCAGGCGTTCAGCCGGCTTGACAAGCCGTCTTGCGAATTATCATTATTCGGAAAGATTTATCGCATAGAGATAATTCCGAGATCCACATGGAGCCGCCGAAAGCCCAATTCCGCCGCGTGGCCGCCCGCACCGGGCCGCCGGCGACGCTCAGCTTCGACGGCGCCACCATCCAGGCCACCACGGGCAACAGCATCCTCTCCGCGCTTCTGGAAAGCGGCGCCCTGCTCCGCCGCCTCGAATTCGGCGGCGAGCCGCGCGCCGGCTTCTGCCTGATGGGCGCCTGCCAGGATTGCTGGGTCTGGAGCGCGGAGGGCGGCCGGATCAGAGCCTGCACCACACCTGTCACGGACGGAATGGTGCTCTTCGCCGAACCGCAGCCGCTGGTCGGCAATCATGGCTGACATCGTCATCATCGGCGCCGGTCCGGCCGGCATCAGCGCCGCCGAGGTGCTTTCGGCGAGGGGGCTCAGGCCTATCTTGATCGACGAAGGCGCGCGGGCCGGCGGCCAGGGCTATCGCCGCCCGGCCGATGATCTCGCCCTCGACATGAACCGGCTGATGGGGTCGGAGGCGCAGAAATACGCCTCGCTGCATCGCCGCTTCGAAGCCTTGGCCACGCGCATCGATTACCGACCGCGCACCCTGGTCTGGGCGATCGATGGCAACACCCTGCATCTCCTGCGCGATGGCCGTGCCGAGACGCTGTCCTTCGACAGGCTGCTGATCGCCAGCGGCGCCATGGACAGGATCGCTCCTCTGTCCGGCTGGACGCTGCCCGGTGTGTTCACCCTCGGCGGCGCCCAGGTCGCGCTGAAGGATCAGGGCTGCCTGATCGGCAGCCGCGTCGCCTTTCTTGGCTCGTCGCCGCTGCTCGCGCTCGCCGCCAAGCAATATCGCGATATGGGCGCCGAGATCGCAGTCATCGCCGATACCACGCCATTCTCGGCCAAGGCCACCGCCCTGCCAACGCTGCTGCGGGCGCCGCGCACGCTCTTCCGCGGACTCTGGTACATGGGCACCGCGCTGCGCGCCGGGACCAAGCTGCTCCATGGCGTCACTCCCATCGCGATCGAGGGCACAAGCCGTGTCGAGGCGCTCGTCCTGCGCGACGACCAGAGACGCGAGCGCCGCTTCGCCTGCGACGCCGTTGCGCTCGGCTACGGGCTGAAGCCGGAAACGCAGCTCGCCGACCTTGCCGGCGCATCGTTCGCCTATGATCCCGACTTCAGGCTGCACCTCCCTGTGATCGACGGCATGGGCCGGGCCCGACCGGGCCTCTATCTCGCCGGCGACGGCGTGCGGATCGGCGGCGCCGATGCCGCGGAAGCGAGCGGCGCGCTCGCCGCCCATGCGATCCTCTCCGATCTCGGCCACGCGCAGGATATCGAGGCAACGCGAGGTCTGGCCCGACAGGTCGGGCGCCTGCGCGATTTCCAACGCGGCCTCGCCCGCGCCTTCGCCTGGCCGAAAGCGCAGATCGCCGCGTTGCCGGATGATGTCATGCTCTGCCGCTGCGAGAATGTGACGGTCGGCGAGGTCCGCGCTGCCATGGCGAAGGATCTCGGCCCGGTCGAGGTCAACCGCGTCAAGGCGATGACACGCTGCGGCATGGGCCGCTGCCAGGGCCGCGTCTGCGGTCCCGCCCTGCAGGAGATCGTCGCCGCGAAGGCCGGTGGCGACGGTGCCGCAGCCGGAAGGCTGCGCGGACAGGCGCCGGTCAAGCCGATCGCGCTCGCCGCAGCCGGGGACGCGGCATGAGCGGGCGTAGCACGACCGATGTCGCCATTATCGGCGGCGGCCTGATCGGGGCCTGGACCGCCTTCTTCCTCGCCCGCCGTGGCCAGCGAGTGACCCTGCTCGAGAAGGGCGTCGTCGGCGCGCAGTCGAGCGGCGTCAATTTCGGCAACCTGCGGCTGCAGGGCCGCTTTCCCGGCCAGTATCCACTGTCGATGCGTTCCCAGGAGCTCTGGGAGGATTTCGACGCGCTGATCGGCGAGGATTGCGAGTTCGAGCAGACCGGGCATCTCTACCTCGCCTATGACGAGGAGGAGCACGCCAAGCTAGAAGGCTATGCCAAGGTCTCCGAATCCCATGGCCTCGCCATCGAGCGCGTCGGCCCCACCGATCTCAAGCGACGCTGGCCCTGGCTCAGCGACCGAGCCGTTGCAGCCACCTTCTCGGCGCGGGATGCCACCGCCAATCCGCGCCTGGCAACCCCAGCCATCGCTCGCGCCGCGGCGCGACAAGGCGTCGAGATCCGCGAAAACACCCGTGTCACCGCGGTCGAGCGCTCCGGCAGCGGCTTCACCCTGACTCTGGGGGATGGCGGGACGCTGAGCTGCGGCGCCCTCGTCAACAGCGCCGGCGCCTGGGCGCTGGAGATCGCCGAGCGCTTCGGCGAGACAGCACCGGTCTTCCCGGCCGGCCCGCCGCAATTCGTCACGGAGCCCTTCCCTTATCTGATCGGGCCCTCGGTTCAGGCGATCGATGGCTCCGTGATCTTCCGCCAGATCCCGCGCGGCAACATCATCCTCGCCGGTTATCCGCGCACGGCGGCCGATCCCCAGGCGAACCGCGCGCCGGTGCCGCCTGCCAAGACGCTAGCCGCGATGAAGGCGCTGCGGCGCGTCGCGCCCGTGCTTGCGCATTGCAACGTCATCCGCGTCTGGTCGGGCATCGAGGCCTATCTGCCCGATATGATCCCGGTGATCGGGCCGAGCGGGACAACGCCCGGCCTCTTCCACGCCTTCGGCTTCTGCGGCCACGGCTTCCAGATCGGCCCCGGTGTGGGCCTCTGCCTCAGCGAGATGATCGTCGACGGCAGCACCCCGACCCCGCTCGCGCCCTTCTCGATCGAGCGCTTCCGCGAGACGGCGACCGTCAGCGAGAAATTCCGCAAGGAATTCGACTGACGCAAATTACCTATCCACGGCTGGGATGCCAGTCCCATCAAACGCCCGCGGCTGCACGATGCAGACGCGGACGACAAGACCGAATTCCTCGCGCTCAGTTCAGGAACTCGGGCGAGATCAGGCTGGGAAGGAACAGCGATACCTTCGGCCACATGATGATCAGCGTCAGGACCAGCAGCATCGGCATCAGCATGATCAACGTGTCTTTCAAGGCTGCCTTGAGGCTGATGCCTGCGACCGAGCAGGCGATCATCAGGCACAGCCCGTAAGGGGGCGTGACCAGGCCGAAGGCCAGGCTGACGATGCCGATCATGGCGAAATGGACCGGGTCCATCATCACCGCCTTGGCGAGCGGAGCCAGGATCGGGCCGACGATGATGATCGCCGGGATCGCATCGAGGAAGCAGCCCACGACGAGAAACGCAGCCGCGATGAAGAAGCCGGTCTCGTAGAAGCCCATGCCCCATGACGACACCCCGGCCAGGATCGCCTGCGGCATCTTGTAATAGGCCATAAGCCAGCCGAAGGCCGATGCGGTGCCGACGCAGAAAAGGGTGACACCGGAGAGCTTGCCGGTGTCGAGAAGCGCGGCGTAGAGCCCCTTCAGATCCATTTCGCGATAGACGATCAACGACAGGATTGCCGCATAGACAACCGCGATCGCCGCCGATTCCGTCGCCGTGAACCAGCCAAAGATCTTGCCGCCGATGATGATCCCGGGCGTCGCCAGCGCGAGAAGCGAATGCTCCAGGGCCTTCAGGATCTGCCTGATCGTCGAGCGAGGATAGGTCGGGTAGCCTCGCCTCACCGCGTAGGCATGAACCGTCGCCATCTGCGCGGCGCCGATCAGCACGCCGGGGATCACGCCGGCCAGGAAGAGCGCACCGATCGACGTCGTCAGGATGCCTCCCCAGACGATCATCAGGATCGAGGGCGGGATGATGACCGCCAACACCGCGGACACGGCCGTGATCGCCACCGAGAAGCTGTCGTCATAGCCTTCCCGGCGCTGCGCCTCGATGAAGATCTTCGACTGGCTGGCCGCATCGGCCGTGGAAGAACCGGAGATGCCCGCGAAGAAGAACGAGAGCACGACGTTGATCTGGGCGAGGCCACCGGGGAAATGCCCGACGAGCGCACGCGACAGGCTCATGAGCCGGTTCGTCACGCCGCCGATATTCATCAGGTTTGCCGTCAGAAGGAAGAACGGGACGGCCAGAAGGATGAATGAATTCAGCGAGTTGAACGTCTCGCTCATCAGCGTCATCGTATCGAGCCGGGGCTCGATGACGAGGATGGGCAGACAGGCGAGCGCGAGCGCGAAGGCCACGGGGATCCGCAACAGCAAACCCAAAAAGAAGCAGCCGAAAAGGATGGCCGCGGCTTGGCCGGAGGTAAGGACACTGCCGGTCATGGGGCGCTCTTTCCAGCGAGAATGCGCAGATCATCGAGGAACTGCTCGCCGAGGAAGGCGATCCAGCTGATGCCGGCGATCGGCCAGGCGATATGGATCAGCCAGAGTGGCAGATCGGCCAGCTCGGACGTGCGGTTCCAGGCGAATTTGGTGAACTCGATCCCACCGACCACGAAGACGATGGCGATCGCCAGGACGCCGAGCTTGGCGACGATGCGCATGAAGGCGTCGCCGCGCAGGCCCAGCGGCGGCAGCAGGTCGACGTCGAAATGCGCGCTGTCACGCACTCCGAGCGCGGTTCCGATCATCACGGTCCACAGGAAGAGGAACCGGGCCATTTCCTCCGTCCAGATGTAGGACGGGATGAGATCGGTGTAGCGCGAGATGATCTGCAGCATCACCGGCACGACCAGGATGCCGACCGTGATGACGACGAGATGCGACAGCAACCGAGCATAGGCCGCCGTGAAGCGCCGCCAGGGGCTGCCGGACAGAATGGCGTTCATGAGGAGTTTCCGACGCGGATGGCGAACCCCGACCGCGATTGCGGCCGGGGTTCAGGCGACGATCAGACGCCGGCAATGGCGGTGTGGATGCCGCTTGCGTCGACCTCTTTGGCGTAGGCAAGCATGACCGGCTCGGCGAGCTTCTGCATGGCCGCGCGCTCCTCGAACGGGATGCGCTTCAGTCGGCCGGCCGCCTCCAACCTGGTGAGGATCTCGGAATCGCTGCCGGACTCGATCTTGCGCTCGTAATCCGCCGCCTCCTTGCCGGCCTGGATCACCGCGTCCTGCAGATCCTTGGGCAAGCTCGTCAGCGTCTTCATGGAGAAGCAGATCGGCCTGATCGACACCGCGTGCTGGGTCATCAGGATATTGGGCGCCACTTCGAAGAACTTCATCTGCTCGATGCCGGCGGCCTCGTTCTCGGCCGCCGAGATGACGTTGTTCTGGATGGCGTTGTAGATCTCGTTATAGGCGATCACCGTCGGCGACATGCCGATCGCCGAGAAGCTGCGCGACCAGATCGGGGCACCCTGGACACGGACCTTGAGGCCCTTGATCTCGGCGAGGTTCTTCATCGGCTTGTTGGCGAACAGGTTGCGCACGCCGCCACCGCCATAACCGATCAGCCGGACACCGGCCTTCTTCTCGATCTCGTCGGCAATGGGCGTGAGCAGGCCCTTATTCACGACCGCTTCCATATGCGGGAAGTCGCGGAAGACGAAGGGCGCATCGATGAAGGGCGCGGCCTTGGCGAAGGTCGACATATGGGCCGGCGACACGATGGCGTAGTCGACGTTCTTACCTTGCGCCATGTACTCGAAATATTGCTTTTCGAGACCGAGCGAAGAGTCCTTGTGCAAGGTGAAGTTGATCGGCTTGTTGTAAAGTGCCTTCACCCGCTCCTCGAATTTGAGCAAGCCCTGGGTAAAGGGATGGGCGTCGTTGAACTGGACAGCGCCGACGAGTGTCGGAACAGTCTGCGCGCGACCGATGGTAGGGGCGAAAACCGCGGTAGCCGCCGAGGCGGCGACGCCTTTGAGCAAGGTTCTCCGTTTCATCAACATTTCCTCCTCCAACGCCTCTCTGATGGAGGCTGCCGATAGAATGTCAGATCGTTGCACCCTTGACTATGACTTGTAGTCTAGATTTGCGGTTGCCGGAGATGCGAGGCAGTTATCGCCTTTACATCTGTCCGAATGCGCTAGAATATCCTGTGTCCTCCGATGGTTAGAGAGGGATCGGCCTGTCCCGACCGGGCTGAGGCCACTGACGAGCCGACAGCCTTTTGAAGACCACGTACGGCAGCCTCCGGCGTCGTCACGACAGGCAAGCCGGTCGCCCGCTCGACGGCTTGGCGGGAACGCGCCAGCGAGAACTGGCCGAGCACGATGACGTCGACCTGCTTCAGTTGAGCCGCAACCTCGGCAACGAGGCGATCATGGCTCGCCCCGTCTCCCTGCTTGAGAGCGGCGAGCGCACCTTCGGCAAGCACCCCCGCTACGGTGATGGATCTGCCGGCCATCTCCTCGAGCTCGCGGGTCAGCGAGGCCAGCGACGGGCCGAAGCTCACGACGAGGCCGATGCGGCTGCCAGCGGCCAGCGCTTCCGCGAAGGCAGATTCATTAGGCCGCAACACGGGAATCGGCAGCGCGCACTTGACCGCATCGATCGCCGGCCCAAAGGCCGAGCAGGTGAACAATATGGCCTTCGCCGTTCCGGCCGTGCCCTCGGTCCCGGCGGCATAGCGCCCAAGCGTCAGGAAGCGCTCGGTCATCGCCTCGTCGAGGCTGCCCCGCGCGGCGAGATCGGTCGCGAGCGAGGTATCGAGCAGGTCGAAGATTTTCGCCTGCGGCCAATGCGCGGCAAAGGCGGATCGGGCCGGCAGAACGGATTCTTCGAGCGCGTGCAGGAGCGCGATGCGGGGGGCGGCTTCAATCGTGTCGACCATGGGCAAATCCTGTCAGTCGCTGACCAGCGTGCGCGTCTTCAGGAGGGCGAGCAATCCTTCGTCGCGACGCGCCTCCAATTCGGCGATCGAGCGGCCGCCTGCCTCTTCCGTAACCCCGGCGACGATCTTCGCCTGGACATCGGCGTCGAGCGACGGATTGCCGAGCGATTGCCAGCGCCGCACCTGGCTCGGCCCGAGATGGGCGAGATAGCCGGCGATGCCGCCTTCGCCGCCGCCGAGGTGATAGGTCATATGCGGCCCCATCAGCGCCCAGCGCAAACCGGGCCCATGGCAGAGCGCAGCATCGATATCGGCGACGCTGGCGACGCCCTGCTCCACCAGATGCACCGCCTCGCGATAGAGCGCCGAGGCCAGCCGGTTGGCGATATGGCCCGGCATTTCCCGGTTGAGCACGACGGGGCGGCGGCCGAGCGCGCGGTAGAAACCCGCGGCGCTCGCGACCACATCGGGATCGGCCCCGACGATTTCGACCAGCGGCACGAGATGCGGCGGATTGAACGGGTGCGCTACCACGATCCGCTCCGGCCGGGCGCAATCGGCGACGATGGCGCTGCGGACGAGTGCCGAGGTCGAGCTGGCGATGATCGCCTCGGGCGGCAACAGGGCGTCGATCTCGGCGAGAAGCTTGCGCTTCACCGCCTCGTTCTCCGGCCCATTCTCCTGGACGAAGCCGGCGCCTTTCAATGCCGTCGCGAGGCCGGTGGAGAAGCTGACGGGACCGCTTCCCGTCAATCCCAGCTCGGTCAGCTGCGCCCGCGCCCGCGCGATATAGGACAGGAAGCGCGCCTCCGCCTCGGAATTCGGATCATAGGCCGAGACGGCGAGGCCATGCGCGCTGGCGAGCGCCGCCCAGCTGGCACCGATCATGCCGGCGCCGACGATAGCGAGATGCTGGACGGTGTCGCTCATATGCTCTGGTCCTGGGCTGTCACTCGGCCTTGATGCCGCTCGTCTTGATCAGGTCGCCCCATTTCGCGATCTCGCTCTCGATCAGCGTCGAGGCCTCCGCCGGGGTGCTGGGCTTCGGATCGACGCCCTGCAGCGCGAGCGCTTCCTTCAGCTTCTGGCTCTGGAGCGCCTTGTTCAGCTCCGTATTGAGCTTGTCCAGGATCGGCTGCGGCGTGCCGGCCGGCGCGAGCAGGCCGAACCACGACGAGACCTCGAAGCCTTCCAGCCCTTGCGAGATCGCGGTCGGCACATTCGGCATGAAGGGCGAGCCCTCGCGACCAGTGGTCGCGATCGCCTTGAGCGAGCCTGCATTCACATGCTGCAGCACCGCGGGAATCGTGTCGAACATGATCTTGACCTGACCGGCGACCATGTCGGTCATCGCCGGGCCGGAGCCGCGATAAGGCACCACCGGCATCTTCGTGCCTGCCTTGAGGTTGAACAGCTCACCCGAAAGATGCTGCGGCGAGCCTTGTCCCGACGAGGCATAGGAATAGCCGTCCGGGGTCGCCTTGATCAGCGCGATCAACTCCGGCACCGTCTTGGCGGAAACCGAGGGGTGGACGACCAGGGCCAGCCCGACATTGCCGGCGAGACCGACCGGCACGAGATCCTTCCTGAGGTCGAAGCCGGGCTTTGCCTGCAGGCTCATATTGATCGAATGGCTGGTGAGCGCGCCGAGCAGCAGGGTGTAGCCGTCCGGCTGGGCGCGCGCGACTGCCGCCGCGCCGACACTGCCGCCGGCGCCGGCGCGATTCTCGACGACGAGGCGCTGGCCGAGGGTGTTCGACATTTCCTCGGCGACGACCCGCCCGATGATGTCCGTCGCGCCACCGGGCGCATAGGGCACGATCAGCGTGATCGGCTTCTGCGGATAGCTCTGGGCGAAGGCCGCGGCGGGAAGAGCCAGCGAAAGGGTGGCGAGCGCGCCGATCAGGTGGCGACGGTCGAACATGGGGTTTCCTCCGGGAGTATGCATCGGGCTGGTTGGATCCGGCCTCGACGGGACGTCTTGGGGGTGGCGTGGCCGATCAGCAGAAGTCGAAGTCGCAGCCCTCGTCGGCCTGCAGCACTGTGGTGAGGTAGAGGTGGCGGTAACCGCGCGTATCCTCGGTGAGATGCGCGGGGGGCTGCCATTCGGCCTTCCGCCGCTCCAGTTCCGCATCCTCGACGAGCAGCGCGATCTCGCGGGCCTCAACATCGAGCCGTATCATGTCACCGTCGCGGACGAGCCCAAGTGGGCCGCCGACGGCCGATTCCGGCGTGATGTGCAGCACGATCGTGCCGAAGGCGGTCCCGCTCATGCGGGCATCCGAGATGCGGACCATGTCCTTGACGCCGGCCTGGGCGAGCTTCTTGGGGATCGGGATATAGCCCGCCTCCGGCATGCCGGGCGCACCCTTCGGGCCGGCATTGGTCAGCACGAGCACGTCATCCGCCTTCACGTCGAGGCCCGGATCATCCATGCGCCGGACCATGTCCTCGACCGAGGCAAAAACGACCGCGCGGCCTGTGTGCTTGAGCAGCGCAGGCGAGGCAGCCGAATGCTTGATCACGGCGCCACCGGGCGCGAGGTTGCCGCGCAGCACCGCCATGCCGCCGGTCGGCTTCACCGGGCTGGCAGCGGTGCGAATGATGGTCTGGTTGGGAACATCCTCGGCCGCGTCGGCGACCTCGCCGATGGTGCGGCCGTCGATCGTCGGGGCCGAGCGATCGAGATGGTCGCCGAGCTCCTTCATCAGCTTGGGCACGCCGCCGGCCCAATGGAAATGCTCCATGTAGTGGTCGCCCGAGGGCTTGAGGTCGATCAGCACCGGCACCTTGCGGCCGATAGCGTCGAACTCCTCGAGATCGATCGAAAGACCGGCCCGGCGCGCGATCGCAGCCAGATGCACGAGGCCATTGGTCGAGCCGCCGATCGCCTGCAGGACGGTCAAGGCGTTCCGGAAGGCGGTTTCGGTCAGGATCTCGCTCGGCTTCGGCCCGCCCTTGGCGAGCCTCACTGCCTCTCGCCCACTCGCCTCGGCCGCGCGGATACGATCGGCATGGGTGGCGGGGATCGTCCCGGAACCGGGCAGCGCGATGCCGAGCGCCTCGACGAGGCAGCCCATCGTGCTGGCGGTGCCCATCACCATGCAGGTGCCCTGCGTCGGGGCGAGACGGCCGCTCAGCACCTCGATCTCGGCCTCGTCGATCTGGCCGGCACGGTGCTGGCCCCAGAGCCGGCGGCAATCGGTGCAGGCGCCGAGCACCTCGCCCTTGTGATGGCCGACGAGCATCGGCCCGGTGATGAGCTGGATCGCCGGGACATCGGCGCTCACGGCGCCCATCAGCTGGGCCGGCACGGTCTTGTCGCAACCGCCGATCAGCACGACGGAATCGCAGGGCTGGGCCCGGATCATCTCCTCGGTGTCGATGGCCATCAGGTTGCGCAGGAACATCGAGGTCGGGTTGGCGAAGGATTCGTGGATGGAGATCGTCGGGAACTCCATCGGCAGGCCGCCCGCCAGCATGACGCCGCGCTTCACCGCCTCGATCAGCCGCGGCACGTTGCCATGGCAGGGGTTGAAGTCGCTGAAGGTGTTGGTGATGCCGATGATCGGCCGGTCGAGCGCATCGTCCGAGAAGCCCGCCGCCTTGATGAAGGCCTTGCGCAGGAACAGCGAGAAGCCGGGATCGCCATAGGTCGCGAGATTGCGGCGCATGCCGCGTGCAGCCGGGCGGGAGGATGAGCTATCGTCGTCGCGCTTCGTCATGGCGATATGGGAAGCAGATCGCCGACAAGATTGTCAACAATTCTGTTGAAGAGTTATAATCTGATATGCCGACCACCGCATTGAAGCTCCAGACGGCCGACCGCGTCCGTGGCATCGCCGCGACGCTGGAAGAGGAGATCGTGCTGGGCTGGCTGATGCCCCGTGAGCGCCTCGTCGAGGAAGAGCTGGCGGAGCGGCTCGATGTGAAACGCCATGTCGTGCGCGAGGCCTTGGCCGAGCTCGAGCGGGTTGGACTTGTCGAGCGAGTGCCCAATCGCGGCGCCTTCGTGAAGCTGCTCGAGCCGACGGAGGTCCGGCAGATCTACTCGGTGCGAGAGGCGCTGGAGACGCTCGCAGCCGAACAGATCCCCTTGCCTGCACCGGATGAGCTGCTGTCGCAGCTGCAGCAGATTCAGGATGCTCACAGTTCGGCCGTCGCCTCCGGCGACGCGCGCGCGGCCTTCCGCGCCAACATGGCCTTCCACGAATCCTTGTTCGCCGCTTGCGGAAACCCGCATCTCGTCGAGCTCATCCAGGCCATGGCGCAGAAGGTCCATGGCGCGCGCTCGATCACCGCTGCGAGCGCCGAGCATCTGGCACTCGCTCGCGACGAACACCTCGGCATGATCGAGGCCATCCGGGCCGGAGATCGGCCTCGATTGGTCGCGCTTTGCCGCCGCCACCTCGGACCATCGCGAGATGCCTATATCGCAGCGGTCGAGCCCCGCTTCGTCCGCGCGAAGAGCAGCGGCTGAGGGCGTCAGAGCAGAACGGCGCCGACCGCAAGCCGCGCCGGAGCTTCGGGGTCATGCGCAGGCAGCAGCACCGTCGGCTCCTCCCCAGCGAAGCGACGGATCGCCTGCAGCGTCGCAAGCGCAGTCGCGGGGTCGTTGGTGACGCCATCGGTCTGGCCGGCGAGGAGATTGGCCTGCGAATAGGTCGCGTCACCGGCGAGGAACCAGGTGACGCCCTCGCCGCGCACGATCACCGAGACATGGCCGCCGACATGGCCCGGCGTCGGCACCAGCAGAATGCGCCCGTCCTGCGTGATCCTGTGCGAGGCCGGAAACGGCCCGACCGCAGGGCCATCCATCTCGACGAGGTCCGGCTTCAGCCAGACCGGCCAGCGCTGCGGCAGGCAGCCGGTCATCATGCCGCGCAGCCCCGTGGAGATGGCATAGTTCGTGCGCGGGCCGACGATGCGGCTGCGCGGGAAATGGTCGAGCCCGCCGGTATGGTCGTGGTGAAAATGCGTGAGGATGACCGTCCCGATATCGGTCGCCGGATCGAGACCTAGCGCCAGCATGCGCGAGCCGACTTCTTCATGCGGCGCCACGCGGATCTGCACCTGCTTGTAGAAGGGATTCCAGCCCGGGAGGTAGCCCGGAACGGAGTTGCGCCAGGTGTCGCCGGTGTCGACCAGGAAACGCCCTTCCGGATGCTCGATCAGGAAGCACAGGATCGGCAGCGGCTCCACCCAGTTCGAGTCGCGGAAGATGTCGATCTTTCGGCCGATGCCACCCCGCCCCTCATGGCCGGTGCGCTGCGCCGTCTTCATGCGGGCCTTGCCCGTCTCGATCGCCGTCACCTTGATCATGGTCGCCTGTTTTGAAAAAGAACGGTCATTCGTTTTATAATCCCAGAACCGCGAGCTTGTAAAGAAGGAGCGTTCGTTTTATTTCGAAGCCATGCCGAAGATTTCAGATGAGAAGCGTGCCGCCCGCCGGACTCAGATCCTAGAGGCGGCCTGGACCTGCTTTCAGAAGGCAGGCCTGCACGCGACCACGATGGACGACATCATCCGTGCGTCGGGCCTCTCGGCCGGTGCGGTCTATTCCTACTATCCGAGCAAGGACGAGCTGATCCTGGCGGCAGTCACCACGTCGCTCTCCGGCCTGACGGCGCTGATCGGGCCGTTGCTCCAGGCCACCCCCGTGCCAGCACCGGCCGCGCTGCTGCAGCAGATCACCACGACGATCGACGGCTTCACGGCCCGGCAGGGCTACGATCTCAAGCGCGTCGCCCTGCTGGGCTGGGCCGAAGCGCAACGCAACGAGCGGCTGCGTGAGACGATGAGCGGCTTTTACCTCGCCTTCCGCGAGCAATTGGAACGCGCGCTCGAACGAGCGGCCGATGCCGGCCATCTGGAGCGCGGCATGTCGGCAAAGGATGCCGCCAAGGCGCTGCTCGCGATGATCGTCGGCTTCGTGGTGCAGGATGCCTTGCTGCACGATGTCGAGCCCAACGAGCTGGCGCGCGGCCTGGCCGCACTTGCGCGGTAGCCCTACCGCGACTGGTCAGGTCAACGGCGAGAGCCGTCCTCGGGTTGCTAGCTATACATCTCGAATAGAAATCACTCGCCAATACCCATAGACACAAGTTCGCCGGATTTCGAAAGCAATACTTACAGGTTAGATCGATTAGTGGAATTTATATAAATCTATCTTTAAATTGAAATAAATATTATATTGCAGATTTATCGAGATTCAACTTGCGAATCTTTTTGCAGCACGATTAGACGCCCCAGTATGGGACTGGGGTTTTCTGATGAATAATAGTTCAAAACTGGCTTTCCTGGCAGCGCTGCTGTCGTCCACCGCCCTTTCGATCGCACAAGCACAGACCGTTCCTGCGGACGCCCGGTCTGCAGAGCCCATCGCACTCGACCAGATCACGGTCACGGCGACGCGCGGCGAGAAACAGGTGCTCGACGTGCCCGGCACGGTCAACGTCATCACGCGCCAGGAGCTCGATGAACGTATCACCCGCGATACGCAGGATCTCGTGCGCTATCAGCCCGGCGTCAGCGTCAATCGGCAGACCACCAGCACCGATCCGTTCGGCAACTACGGCGGCTTCACGATCCGCGGCGTCGGCGGCAACCGCGTCCAGATGCAGGTCGACGGTTCACGCGTGCTGGAGCGCGTGACCGATGGCAATCGCGACTTCGTCGATCTGCCCTTCCTCAAGAGCGTCGAGATCGTGCGCGGACCGGGATCGGTGCTCTGGGGCGCCGACGCGCTCGGCGGCATCGTCTCCTACCGTACGCTCGATCCCGAGGATCTGCTCAAGGGCAAGGACAAGCCCTACGCCGTCCGGCTCAACAGCAGCTATGACAGCCTCGATCGGTCCTTCGTGAAGACGGGAATCGCCGCCTACCGCTTCTCACCGATGCTCGAGGCCATCGTCGGCGTCAGCCACAAGAGCGGACAGGAAGCAAAGCTGACCAAGGCCCGCGCGGATGGCGGGCGCTGGGGCTGCCCGGTGCCGACCCTGCGCTTTCTGCCTTGCGACCAGCTGAACCCGCTCGACGTCACGGTCTGGAATACGTTCGGCAAGATCGTCTTCAAGCCGACGACCGATCACACCTTCAAGCTGACCGGCGAATATTACGACAGCGATTCGACGGTCAATCAGCTCTACAACTACAACGTCGTCAGCTCAGGCATCCGCAACGGCCCGAACATCCGCAACCAGGTCAAGAACCGCAAGCGGCTTGCGCTCGAGCATGAGTGGCAGGCGGGGCTGAGCTTCCTCGACTCGGTCCGCTGGCAGGCGTCCTACTCACCGCAGGAACGGACCTTCATCACCAACAACCTGCAGACGCTCGCCAATGGTCAGCAGCGCCTGACGCGGGGTCTGCACGAATATTCCGAGCAGTTCTCGCAGCTCGACGTCCAGGCGAAGTCGAGCTTCGCGCTGGGGCCGAGCTTCCACCGCCTGACCTATGGTTTCCAGGGCGACATCACGAAAACCGACTACGAGCGGCGGGATGACGTTCGGAATCTTGCGACCAATGTTCTGACCACCTCGATCGCCAGTGGCTTCAACTTCGCCAATGCGACGACGACGCGCGCCGACGTCTATCTTCAGGACGAGATCGAGCTGTTGTCCGGCCGCTGGACGATCACGCCGGGCGTACGCTTCGCCACCTACAACATCGATCCGCGCCTCGGCCCGGGCTATGTCATCGTGCCGGGCAAGGCGCCGCGCGAGATCGATTCACAGAAAGTGATTCCGCAGATCGGCACCATCTTCAAGCTGGACGAGACCTACTCGCTCTATGCGCGCTATGCCGAAGGCTTCAAGATGCCGACGGCCGAGCAGCTCTACACCTCGCTGCCGTCCACGACCTTCAACCTAATCCCGAACCCGGATCTGAAGCCGGAGAAGGTCAAGTCCTACGAGGCCGGCATCCGCGGCAGGTTCGCCGATGGCTGGTTCTCGGTCGGCGCCTTCCATTCGCGCTATCAGGACTTCATCCAGTCCTTCGTTTCGATCCCCGGAACGATCGATCTGACCTATCGCAACCTGTCGCGTGTCACGATCTCGGGTATCGAGGCTTCTGCCGAGTACCGCCTGCATGAGCGCTGGCTGGCCAACGTCTCGCTGAGCTATCAGTATGGCAAGCAGCTCGCCGAGGCCGGGGGTCTTGAGACGCCGTTCGACGTGAACCCGTTCAAGGCGGTGACGGCGATCAAGTATCTGATGCCGGAATATGGGCTCGAAGCAGAGTTCATCGGCACTTTCGCCGGCGGCGCCAACCGGCCGAGCTCGCCGACCATCTTCGCGCAGGGCGGATACTCGGTCTTCGACGCCTATCTGAACTGGAAGCCGACCTCCTTCATCACCGTGCGCGGCGGGGTCGAGAACATCTTCGACAGGCGCTACTTCGCCAATCTCGTCGGCGGCACGACCTATGAGAAGAATCCGCTGGCGAGCGTGACGGCAGCCAACCCGCTGGAGCTGCAGACGGCACCCGGCCGAACCTTCAAGCTGGCGGCATCCGTCGAGTTCTGACAACGCCTTTTGAGACGCCGCGCCATCGGCGCGGCGGATCGGCGGCGCTCCGGCCGAGACCCCGGAGCGTCGCTCCCCTTTCGGAGAACCCCATGACAACCGAGACCAATCCGCGCGAGAGGCTGCCGCAGGCGCCTGCCGAAATCCTGAAATGCCTGCCCCTCATGGGTCGCGTCATGCTGACGACCCGCTCCGGCGGCGCCACCCATGAGCGGATGGGGGTGGTCGAGAGCGTCATCGTCGAGGCCGGCGCTGTCCGCCTGGGCGGCCCGTTCCATGACAGCCGCATCGATCTCGCCACGGTCGTCCGCATCGTCGCGGATCGCACCAGCACGATGCGCGATCGGGTGCTGCCGCGGCTGGAATGCCAGGACGCGTCGGGCGAGAGCCTGTTCAGCCTGATCGCCCTCGATGGGCTCGAGCCTTTCGACAAGGCGCTGGAACCCTTCGGAGCGGGCGAGAAGCTGGAGCCGGTCGCACGCGAGGCGCCGGGCGCCGGCGGCGCGGCCGATGTGCCGGAGGACGACCTCGGCGCCCGCAGCTTCGCCGCCATCCTGGCGAGCGGTGCCACCATCGCCATCGATGTCGAGCGGCCCGGCCTGTTCCAGCACTGGGAGGGCGTACTGCCCGAACCGAAGCCGGCTATGGGCTTCGTCAACATCATGCAGCCGGACTTCCACCTGCATCTCAAGGCCGGCGCCGTCGCAGGCTGGGAACGACAGGAGGTAGGCGGAACCGTCACGCTCCACGCGCGCGACGGAGAGGGCAAGAGCTTCGGCCTCATGCTGCGCGGGCCAGCAGCAGCGTTCGGAGAGGTTCCGGAAAGCCATGCCGGCCGCGGCTGAACCAAGCCCGACGGGCGAACGCATCGCCCATCCGCGCGCAAGCTGGCTCTGTCCGAACACAGGCCGGCTCCTGCCGCAGGACGAGGTGATGTGCGCCGCCGTAAGCAAGCGCGTCGTGCTGCTCGGCGAGACGCATGACATCGCCGAGATCCATCGCTGGCAGCTCCATGTCACGGCCTTCCTGCACATGCTGCGGCCGCAGATGGCGGTCGGCTTCGAGATGTTCCCGCTACGCGTTCAACACGTCCTCGATGCCTGGGTCGAGGGCGCGATGGATACGGCGACCTTCATCGAGCGCAGCGAATGGGCTGAGGTCTGGGGCTTCGACCCAGAGCTCTACCTGCCACTGTTCCATTTCTGCCGACAGCAGCGCGTGAAGATGCTGGCGCTCAACTGCCACCGCCCTTTGGTGACACGGGTCGGCCAATTCGGTTGGGATGTGATCCCCGTCGCTGAGCGCGATGGCGTGACACCATCAGCGCCGGCCACAGACGCCTACCGTGCCTATCTCGAACGGCTGATGGGCAGCTTCGGCGACGCCGAGCGGCCGGCCGGCGCGGCCTTAGCCGTCAGCGACCGCTTCCTGCGCGCACAGCAGACCTGGGATCGCGCCTTCGCCTGCCGCATCGCCGACCATCTGACGAACGCGCCGGACGACCTCATCATCGGCATCATCGGCCGCGGCCATCTCGAATATGGCCATGGCACGCCCTATCAGCTGCGCGATCTCGGCATCGAGGAAGTCGCGGTGCTGCTGTCCGGCACGGCCGATACCTATGATGCTGCTTCGCTCACCGGCATCGCCGAGGCGATCTTCCGGCTGGATACGCCTGAGCCCCCCTCGCCGCGGCGCGAACGGCGCAGACCGGCATGATGCCCGTCCTGCGCCATATCGCCCGCCTGACGAAGCTCTGCATCAAGGGGCCGGGCGGCCTGCTGGGCGTACTGCAGTTCGCCGTCATCGTCGCCCTCGGCCTGATCGGCGTGCGGATCGGCGTCCTGCTGATCACCTGGAATGCAGACTTCTACAATGCGATCCAAAAGCTCGACGTCCCGGCCGTGCTGCAGCAGATTCAGGTCTATTTCGGCCTGACCGCAATCTCGGTGGTGTTGCATCTGGCCTCAGCCTATCTGCGCCGCATGCTGCAGATCCGCTGGCGGCATTCGCTGACGGACGCCGCGCTCGAACGCTGGCTGTCAGGCAAGGCCTATTGGCATCTACGGGACCGCAGCGAGGCCGGGCTCGATAACCCCGACCAACGCATTGCCGAGGATTGCCGCATCTTCGTCGACAAGCTCACCGACGAGGCGCTGGATCTGATCACCCGCGTAGTCGGCCTGATCTCCTATGTCGCGATCCTGTGGTCGCTTTCGACCTTTCCGCTGGCCTTCGCCATGGCGGGCTTCTCCATCGAGATCCCGCGCTACATGGTGTGGGCGGCGCCGATCTATGTCGCGATCGCGACCTTCGTTACGCATGGGCTTGGCGCCCCGCTCAAGAAGCTCGATTTCGAACAGCAACGGCGCGAGGCCGATTTCCGCTTCGCCTTGGCCCGGCTGCGCGAGAATGTCGAGCCCGTGGCGCTGGCCGGCGGCGAGGCCGCCGAGCGCAACCAACTGTCGCGCCGCTTCGCGGCACTGGCAGGGAACTGGCGCGCGCTGGCCAATCGCGAGCTGATCCTTGGATTCTTCTCCCGGCCCTATTTCCAGACCGTGCTGACGATCCCGATCTTCCTGGCATTGCCCGCCTATCTCGCTGGACGCGTCACCTTCGGCGGGCTGATGCAGCTGCGCTCGGCCTTCCAGAACGTCGTCACCACGATGTCCTGGTTCATCTTCTCCTATAAGGATCTGGCGCAGCTCGCGGCGACGGCGAGCCGGCTCAACCATTTCCTCGCCGCCGCCGAGGCCGCCGGCCGGGCCGACGGGGCATCCGGGCCGGAGGTCTTCCAGGGCGAGCGCTTCCGGGCCAGCCGCCTGGCGCTCGCGACGCCCGACGGGCGTTCGCTCGCGCCGCTGCCCGAGCTCGAACTGAAGCCCGGCGAGACCTGCTGGATCAGGGCACCCTCAGGCTTCGGAAAGAGCACGCTGGTCAAGGCGCTGGCAGGTCTCTGGCGCCATGGCGAGGGTTCGATAGAGCGCCCGGCCGCCTCGGTCAGCTTCGCGTCACAACAGGCTTACCTACCACTCGGGAGCATGGCGGCCGCGCTCGCCTATCCTGCGCTGCCTGAGGCCTTCAGCGAAACGGAGTATCGGCAGGCGCTCGACACCGTCGGGATGGGCGAACTCTGGACGGCCGACGAGGCCGAGTGGCAGCGCATCCGCCACGGCCTGTCGGGCGGCGAGCGACAGCGGCTCGCCCTCGCACGCCTCCATCTGCACAAGCCGGTCTGGCTGGTGCTCGACGAGGCGACGAGCGCGCTCGATGTCGAGGCGGAGGCGCAGATCCTATCCGCGCTTCGTCGGGCGCTGCCGGATTCGACCTTCGTCCTGATCGCGCATCGCGAGCCGCAGGGCGTCATCCTCTCCCGGCGGATCGATCTGGTTGCGCAGTCGCGGACCGGGGCCAAAACTGAGGTTGCCGGCCTCGTTCCCGAGCCCGTAGCCTGACCGGCCAAACCCACCCCTGTCCCATCGGTTGCCATGAAGCGCTTTCTGTCTCCGGCGCAGGCCGCTGCCGCCGTTCGTCGTCAGTTCGCCCGCTGGAGTCAGGTTCCGCGGCTGCTGCGCTCGCTGTGGCAGACGGGCCCAGCTCTTTTCCTGGCGATCGCGTTCGTCCGATTGCTACGCGCCCTGCAGATCCCGGCCATGCTCTTCGTCGGCAAGCTGATCATCGACGAGATCGTGCTCCAGACGCGGACGCCGTCTCCAGGCCCCGCCTTGTCCGACTGGGTCGAGAGCGGCAGGGCGTCTGCGCTGGCGGGGTGGATCGCCCTGGAATTCCTGCTGGTCGCTGGCGGCAATGCCCTCAATCGCCTCGGCACGCTGGTCGAGGGGCTGCTCGCGGAGCGCCACGGCTTCGTCCTCGGCATCCAGCTCGTCGAGCGGGCGGCCGAGCTCGATCTCAAGGACATCGAGGGCAGTGTCGCGCAGGACAAGCTGCAACGCGCCAATGCCGCGACCATGCTCGGCTACCAGCTCATGACCACGCTGCTCACACAGCTGCAGAATGCGGTGACCCTGCTCGCTTTGCTGGCCGGGCTGGTCTTCTTCGCGCCCTGGCTGATCCTGCTGCTGCTTGCTGCGCTGCTACCGACGCTTCTGGTCGAGATGCACTTCAACGCTCGACAGTACGAGGCAGCGATGGCCGTGATGCCGGAGCGCCGGCAACTGATCTATCTGCAGAATGTCGGCGCCGCCGCCCACTCTGCCAAGGAGGTGAAACTCTTCCGGCTCGGCGGCTATATCGCCGCGCGGCTGGGAGAAATTGCGGAGCGCATCCTCTCCGCCAACCGCAGGATCGCGACGCGCCGTGCGGCTTGGAGCAGCTTTTCGGGAGCGCTGGGTTCGCTGGCCTACTATGCCGCCTATGCCCTCATTGCCTGGCGCGCGCTCAACGGTGACATCAGCATCGGCGACCTGACCTTCCTGGCGGGATCACTGACGCGGTTCAACGGGCTGTTCGAAGGCCTGATCGTCGGCCTCGGACAGATCGTCTCGCAGCTCCAATATCTCGGCGATCTCTATGGCTTCCTCGACATGCGCTCCGCAGTGCCTGAGCCCGCCGATCCGCGACCTTTTCCGGTGCCGCTCAAACGAGGCGTCGCCTTCGAGGAGGTCGGCTTCCGCTATCCGGGCAAGGAGGGTTGGGCGCTGCGCCACCTCAGCTTCACCCTGCCTGCCGGCGAAACGCTCGCGCTGGTGGGAGAGAACGGCGCCGGTAAGACGACGATCGTCAAGCTGCTGACGCGACTCTACGAGCCGGATGAGGGCCGCATCCTGATCGACGGCATCGACATTCGCGAGATTCCGCCGCTGGAGCTGCGCGAACATGTCGGCGCGATCTTTCAGGACTTCGTCCGCTACAATCTGATCGCCTCGGACAATATCGGCGTCGGCCGCGTCGCCCGCATCGGGGAGCGCCCGGCGATCGTGGAGGCGGCCCGCAGGAGCCTGGCCGATCCGGTGATCGCGGAGCTTCCCGGCGGCTACGACCAGATGCTCGGGCTCTCCTTCTCGAACGGCCTCGATCTCTCCGGCGGGCAATGGCAAAAGATCGCCATCGCACGCGCCTATTTCCGCGACGCCGAGATCCTGATCCTCGACGAGCCGACGGCCGCCCTCGATGCCCGCGCCGAGGCCGAGATCTTCGAGCGCTTCCGCCATCTCGGCGCTGGCAAGACCGCGCTCCTGATCTCCCACCGCTTCTCGACCGTGCGCATGGCCGATCGCATCCTCGTCCTGGAGAACGGCACGATCCTCGAAAGCGGCAACCATGCCGAACTGATGGCATTGGGCGGGCGCTATGCGGAGCTCTTCAACCTGCAGGCAGCCGGGTTCCTTTGAGCTTTCGCCACTGATGTTGCAAGCGGCATAACTCCAAGGGCGCGTAGCAGCCTTCCAAAGACGTTTAGCTATGACGTCGGTTTGGGCGCCGAGGGCGTTGAACTCACGACGTCTCGGGCAGAGGCGAAGATTGTCCGCCGCTCCTGCTTCATGAGCGGAAGCCGGACGAGGTCGAGGCACCGCGCCGAGAATCATCGGAGCCTGCTCAAGAGTGCCGCGCTGGCAACCTAACGATTAAGGCCGTCCTGTCGGGATCGCGAATATCGTGGCAAGTTCCGCGCAATCGCGGACAAGCGAAAGCCCCGCCTCTTGGAGAAGCGGGGCTGGGATTATGTGCTTTGGCGATTTGGTTGCGGGGGCTGGATTTGAACCAACGACCTTCAGGTTATGAGCCTGACGAGCTACCGGGCTGCTCCACCCCGCGATAAGGGTTTTATACCGGTTTCCGGGCGCTTTGAGGGCCTGGATTATAAG
>Ga0102591_1000361_pt1 | contig 94264 bp, 89 predicted proteins | sample AraplaCol_mCL_r2_2_FD_76860 | JGI IMG/M metagenome (GOLD analysis project Ga0102591, IMG submission 76860) | Arabidopsis root microbial communities from North Carolina, USA - plate scrape MF_Col_mCL_r2 (SPADES assembly) (version 2) | ecosystem: Host-associated > Plants > Roots > Endosphere...
ATGACGCTGCCGCCGTAGGAATGACCGACCAGCACGACCGGCTTTCCGAGGCTGGCCACGACATCGCCGACGTACGCGCCGTCGCTGGCGACGCCACGCAGCGGGTTCGCGAGGGCGACGACCGGGTAACCATCCTTTTCGAGGATGCGGATCACGCCGTTCCAGCTGGACGCATCGGCGAAGGCGCCGTGCACCAGCACGACGGTGGGCTTGGCGGCCTGCGCCGATGCGTCCGTGGCGAACGCGGCGGCGCCCAGCGCCATTGCGAGCAACAGGTGTTTCATGTGCGTCTCCTTTCGTGGGGTGAAGGTCAGGCAGGAAAATCGGTGGAAATGCTGAGGTGGCGCCACCGCGCCAGTTCCTCCAGGCGTGCATGCTCGACGCGTTCGATGACGGCCACCGCATCGCTGCCAAGCGCGAGCCGCAGCGGCGGCGCCTCCATCGCGGCGACCTGGAGGATTGCATGCGCGGCACGCGCGGGATCGCCTGGCTGGCGGCCGTCGTACTCGCGTTGCATGCGCGCGGCGTTGCCGACGACGGCGTCGTATTCGGGCCGGCCTTCGGCCAGCGATGTCGAAGCGCCGGCGAAGTCCGTGCGGAAGCCACCCGGCTCGATGATGGTCACGTGCACGCCGATCAGCGCCATCTCCTGCGCGAGCACCTCTGAAAAGCCCTCGACGCCCCATTTCGCGGCCGAATACGGCGCGCGTCCCGGCGCACCGACGCGACCGCCGACCGACGAGAACTGGATGAAGTGGCCGCTGCGTTGCTCGCGCATCAGCGCGATGGCGGCCTTGGTCATGATGATCGTGCCGAACAGATTCGTCTCGATCTGGCTGCGGAAGTCTTCGAGCGTGGTGTCCTCGACGGAGTTCACGTTGCCGTAGCCGGCGTTGTTCACCAGCACGTCGAGGCCGCCGAATGCATCCACGGCCTCACGCACGGCTGCGTCGGCCGCGACGGGATCGGTGACGTCGAGCGCGACTGCGCGTACCGCGTCGCCGTACCGCGCGACCATGTCGTGCAGCTGCGACGGATCGCGCGCGCTCGCGACCACTTGATGCCCGGCCTCAAGCGCCGCCTGCACGAGTGCGCGGCCCAGCCCGCGGGAACTGCCTGTGATCAGCCATCGTTGCGTCATTTCGTTTCTCCTGATGGTTTCGCTCACGGCGCCAGGCGCGTGAATACGTAGTCGCGATCCTTCACGCGTGCTTCGTGGCAAGCGAAACAGGTGCGGTGCTGCGCTTCATCGGTTGGCACGCCGTCGATGAAGCGGCCAAAACCCCATCCGCCGCTTGCGGCGTACCGCTTCGAATCCTTCACCATCACCTGCACGGTCGTGGCCGCGCCGGGAATCGTCGCCGATGCGAAATCCGGCGACTGCACTTCCTTCCAGGCGAGCTTCACCAGCACGCTTCCGTCGGGAAAGGGCAACGCTCCCCTGCGATACGCGCGCACGGCGATGTCGTTGCCGAGCACGACGCGCAGTTCGTCGAACGGCGCGGCTTCGCGCGCGGGTGCGATGAGCTCCCATCCGCGGTACCCCTGGGGCACGGTGACGCCGTATACCGGCGATGCAGGCCCGGCGGCCCTCGCGTCATCGGCGGCGGTGATCGCGATCAGACCGAGCACCACCAGTGCGATGGGAAGTACGACCCATCTGGTCTTCATGTCGTCGTCTCCGCGGTTCAGAGCCGGTCCGCGTCGACGATCGCCTGTGCGAACGCGTACGGGTCTTCCTGCGGCAGGTTGTGGCCGATGCCGCCGGTGATCAGGCGGTGTTCGTACTTCCCGGTGAAGCGCTTCGCGTAGGCTTCCGGCGGCGGATGCGGCGCGCCATTGGCATCGCCTTCCATCGTGATGGTCGGCACGCCGATCGACGGGGCCTGCGCGAGGCGGCTTTCGAGCGCGTCGTACTTCGCTTCACCCTGCGCAAGGCCGAGGCGCCAGCGGTAGTTGTGGATCACGATGTCGACGTGGTCGTCGTTGGCGAACGAGGCCGCGCTGCGGTCGAACGTCGCATCGTCGAAGTTCCACTTCGGCGACGCGAGCTTCCAGATCAGCTTCGCGAAGTCGTGGCGATTCCTGTCGTAGCCGGCGCGGCCGCGTTCGGTGGCGAAGTAGAACTGGTACCACCATTGCAGCTCCGCTTCCGGCGGCAATGGTGCCTGCCCCGCGGCCTGGCTGCCGATGAGGTAACCGCTGACGGCGACCAGGGCCTTCACGCGTTCGGGCCACAACGCGGCGACGATGTCGGCCGAACGCGCGCCCCAGTCGAAACCGCCCAGCACCGCGGTGCGGATGCGCAGCGCGTCCATGAACTGCACGACATCCTCGGCCAGCGCGGACGGCTGCCCGTTGCGCAGCGTATCGCCGGAGACGAACCGCGTACCGCCGTATCCGCGGAGGAACGGCACGAGCACGCGGTAGCCCAGCTTCGCCAGCATCGGCGTCACTTCGACGTAGCTGTAGATGTCGTAGGGCCAGCCGTGCAGCAGGATCACCACAGGGCCATTGGCGGGACCGGCTTCGGCGTACTCGACGTCGAGCAGGCCCGCACGCACGGTCTTCAGCGGTGCGAACGCGGTCGCCTGCGCGCGTCGTACGAGCGGCGTTGCCGGCGACGCCGGCGCGGCATGCGCGCCGCGCACCAGCCCGAGCGGTGCGGCCGCGACGCCCAGCGCCGCGGTGGCGAGCATCTTGCGGCGGAGCGGATCGAACGGTGCGGGGGCTAGCTTGTCCATGGTGTTCTCCGTGTCGTGGGATGCGCGAACATCGGACGCGACGCGTGGGGAGCGTCCGTCCGGCGTGGCGCCATGCGGTACCGGTGTGTGAACAGCTTCGTTGACCCGTGTATCCCGGATGTGTCCGGGCAGGCCGCCCTTCGTATCGAAATGTTCGAGGGGCCGATCGCCGGTCGATGCGCGACTTCAGCGGTCGTGGCCATCTAAGCAGCCGGACATGCGCCACGCGATAACACATAGGTATGGACCCATACCCATGTATGTCCCCTCGCGCGCCCCGCGTCCGCCCGATTTGTATCGCGATGTAGCCAGGCGACGCGTGGATGCATTGGGTGACGATCGCGCCCGTCCAGGACACGGGCCGGATACACGCAGGGCGCCCAATGCAGCCACCCCGCCGGATCGTCCGCGGGCCCAATATGGAAGGACCAGATCATGACCAACCCGCCCTCCCCGCCCCGCAAGGCGGCCCTCGTCTTCGGCGGTTCGCGCGGCATCGGCGCGGCTACCGCCCGTCGCCTGGCCCATGACGGGTATGCGGTCGCCCTCACCTACGCCTCGCGCGCCGACAAGGCGGCCGAGGTGGTCGAATCCATCGAGGCCGACGGAGGCATGGCCGTCGCGTTGGCGGCGGACAGTGCCGACGCCAATGCGATCGCCACTGCCGTATCGGATGCCGTCGAGCGCTTCGGGCCGCTTCATGTTGCCGTAGTCAACGCGGGCATCTACCAGGGCAGCCCGCTGGAGCAGTTTCCGCTGGACGTGCTGGACCGGATGCTCGCCGTCAACGTACGGGGCGTGTTCCTTGCGGTGCAGGCGGCGGCTTCGCGGATGGCCGACGGCGGCAGCATCATCACGATAGGCAGCAACACCGCTGTCCGCGGCGGCGTGGTCGGAAGCAGTGTCTACGCGATGTCCAAGGCTGCCGTGGCGACGCTGGTCCGCGAGCTGGCGCTGGATCTGGCCCCTCGCCACATCACCATCAACAACATCCAGCCGGGGCCGATCGAAACCGACATCACGACGGGTTTCCTCGATCACCTGATCGAACGCAACCCGCTCAAGCGTGTCGGCCGTCCGGACGAAGTGGCAGCACTTGCCGCCTTTCTTTCGAGTGCCGACGCGCGCTACATGACCGGAGCAAGTTTGACGATGGACGGCGGCTACTCAATCTAGGGCGCCGGCCAACGTGCCCGCAGGGGCGCTGCCCTGCTTGGCCGTAGCGAGGCAGCGCCCCAGGACCCGCGCGGCGCCGGCGCCTGGATGAACTGGCGCATGTTCGCCACCAGCCATTCCGGGTCGTCCCACATCAGGAAATGGCGACCTGCATCGCTGAGCTCGATGCGCACGCCGGGCAGCGTCGCGTACTCGCGTTCGAAGATCGCTTGGGTCGATTCACGGGTCGCGCCGTACTGCGCGTACCCCGCCCAGGAGCCGAGCACGAGGGTCGGTGCACGCACCGCCTGCAACTGCGGGCGCAGGTCGATGGTCATCAGCTCGTACATCGCCTGCGCGGTGGTCGCCCGATCGCTGGCCTCGCCCCAGCGCTCCAGCGTCTGGACGCGTTCCGGAGAACTGGCCATGTTCTTCACCGCCGCTGCGGCGCCCGCCCGATACGCGTCGACCTCCTGCGCGAGCATCTGCTTGCGTATGCCCTCGGCCATCGGGCGCGTGGTCTCGGAGGTGGCCGCAGGATTCGTGGCGGCGGGAAGGAACGGCAGCGAATCGACCACGACCAGGCGATCGACCGCATCCGGACGCGCGATGGCGATCTGCAAGGCGAGCACCCCGCCCAGGCTGTGGCCGACCACAACCGGGCGTCGTAGCTTGCGGGTCTCGATGTACGACACGACCCGATCGCGCATGTCCGCCAGCCAGGCCTCATCGCGGAGATCGGGCGCGGCGGGTAATCCGGCGAAGCCGGGCAACTGGACGAGATGGCACTGGATGCGATCGGCCTGCAATGCGGCACAGGTTTCGCGCCAGGTGTCGGCGGCGCTGTTGAGGCCGGGAATCATCAGCACCGGGCGCCCTTCCCCTACCACTTCGACGCGGAGGTTTTCGAACTCATGCTGCGCCGCGGCCGCGTGGCCGAAGAACGTCGTGAGTACGGCAACGACGGCTAGCCGGAACAGATTCGTGCGCGTCATCGCCTGCGTCCATGCCTTTGGGATGCATGCCAACGTAAGCATTTGCGCCACTGCCGCAAGAGCCAATGCAGCGGGCATGGAAGGTACCGACCGGGATTATCGCGCCGCGACTGGCCGGAAGCGCACGGCGTCCAGCTCCATCCCCTTCGTCAACGATTCCACGACCAGCGTGTTCCGCCCCGGCAGCAGCGTCAGTTCGCGCACGCGATCGATGCGCACCTCGCCCAGGTCTTCGCCGTTGAGCCGCGCCCTCACCCGCCCGTGCCCGCCGGAAATTTCCAGCACGTAACGTCCCGCGCGTTCGACCTCGAACGTGTAGCGCATCCACTCGCCGGCATCCATGTCGACGACGCGCCAGCCTTCGTCGTCGTGATACAGGTCCACGCCGTCGTTGCGATACGCTTTCGCCAGATTCCAGTCCACGCGCGGCTTGCCGGTTTCGTTCGCGGAGTTGCTGTCGTGGTACGCGATGCCATCGCGTCCCATGTCGAAGTCCACCGCCGCGATCTCGCCGCCTTCGACGCCGATGCGGTGCGGCTTGAACGGCACCGACAGGTTCGAATGCGGCGCGCGCAGCCAGGCATCGACGACGTCGGGCTGGATGCGGTTGTGTTCGAAGCGGATGTCGTGCGTGGCCAGCGTCATCAGCGCCGTCTCCGCGTCGGCCGCCGAAGGGCGCGGCCCTTCGCCGCGCCAGTACGCGAGGATGCGCTGGTAACCGGGATTCGCCACGACCTGCAGTGGATTGTTGTAGCGCAGCTTCTTCAGCGGCCACGACGCCCAGCCGATGCCCTCGCCTTCGACCAGCGCGATGGTGCGCGCGTACCAGTCGTTCGAGTTCTCGCCCGTTTCGCCCAGATACAAAGGCACGTTCCACTCGTCGCGCAGGGCGAGCTGTTCTCGGATGCTCTCGCGCGTGGTGCCGTTCCAGTACTTGTGGAAGCTGACGACGAGGTTGTCGTCCCACGGAACAAGCCCGCGCTGCGCGTCCAGCACGCCGCGATAGTTGTTGCCCCAGCAGTTGCCTTCGATGATGACGATGTGCCGCGTGTCGACTTCGCGGATCGCACGCGTCGTGCGCACCAGCAGTTCGCGCAACGGAGCGTTGCCGGTTTCGTTGCAGCCGTTGCGGTCGTTCCTGTCTGCGAAGCCCCAGTTGGGCTCGTTGATGATGTCGTAGGCCGCGATCGCCGGCTCGTCCTTGTAGCGCTCGGCGATGCGGCGCCACAGCGCGACCATCTTGTCGCGATGCGCCGCGTCGTCCCATAGCGAAGGTGCGTCCGGATCGCGATCGGCGATGTTCACGTCGTCCCCCTGCCCGCCCGGCGCGGCGTGGAGGTCGAGGACCAGGCGCATGCCATTGGCCTTCAGCCAGGACAACAGCTGATCGGTACGGCGGAAACCTTCTTCGCGCCAGGTCTGCCCGCCGCGCACGGGTTCTTCGGACACCGGCGCGGTGTACAGCGCGTAATGCATCGGCAGGCGTACCGAATCGAAACCCCATGCGGCGAGCGCGTCGATGTCGGCCTTGGTGACGTGGTTGTCGAGCCAGGCCTGGTAGAACGCGCGGGTTCTCTCCTCGCCGATCAGTTCGACGATGCGCGCGCGGATCGAACGCTGCGTGCCGGGCCCCGGCACTTCCAGCATGTAGCCTTCCTGCAGCATCCAGCCGCCGAGGCCGACACCGCGAAGCACCACGGCTCGGCCGCTTGCGTCGACGATTCGCGTCCCGTCGGCGCGAAGGAAACCCTGCGTCGTCTCGCCGCGTGCCTGCGCCGCCGCGGGCGATGACCACATTCCGGCCAACGCCAGCAGCGCGCCGCCGAGTCGTGCGCCTGCCCACAGCGCGCCCATGCCGGCGTCAGGCGCTGGCGGCAGCGGGCTCGCGAACGCCCGGGCAGTACTGGTCCAGGTACGCCTGGTGCGGCGGCAGGTGGCGCACGGTGTTGTCGACGTGCGTGCGGATGTCGTCGAGGAAACGGCGCAGGTCCGGCTCGCTCATCACGTTTGCGGTCGGGTGGTACTGCTTCGGCATCACGCCCTGCCCCATCATCACCTGCACCCACGAGTTCTCCGCGAACAGTTCCTCTGCAGTGCGGAAGACATTGCCGGTTTCGCGGAACAGGTCGATGCGGTGCTTGAGCGTGGCCGGGATCTCCATCTCGCGGATCGCCTGCCAGTACGGCGTGTCGCTCCGGTTGGTCAGGTGGTAGTGCAGCACCACGAAGTCGCGCACGTGCTGGATTTCCGAATCCAGCTGCGCGTTGTACTGGTCGATCTCCGCCTGTGCGATGGTCTGCGGGAACATCCGCAGCAGATGCACGATGCCACGCTGGATGAGGTGGATCGTGGTCGATTCCAGCGGCTCGATGAAACTGCCCGCCAGTCCGAGCGCGACGACGTTCCGGTTCCAGCACTGCTGGCGCTGGCCCGGCTTGAAGCGGATCGGCCACGGCTGTTTGATTACTTCGCCTTCGACGCTGGAGAGGAAGACCTCGCGCGCCTCGTCGTCGTCCATGAACTTGCTGGAATAGACGATGCCGTTGCCCATGCGATGCTGCAGCGGAATGCGCCACTGCCAGCCCGCGTCGCCGGCGATCGCGCGCGTGTACGGCACCGCGTCGCGCACGGCGGTGGTCTGCGTGGCCAGCGCGCTGTCGTTGAACAGCCAGTGCGACCAGTCGGTGAAGCCGACGCCGAGCGTCTGTCCGATCAGCATCGCGCGGAAGCCCGTGCAGTCGATGAAGAGATCGCCCTCCAGCACCGAACCGTCGGCGAGCTTCAACGCCGTGACGTGGCCCGACGCCTCATCGGTCTGCACTTCGACGATCTTGCCTTCGACGCGCCTGGCGCCGTGCTGCTGGCTGAGCGTGCGCAGGAAGCGCGCGTACAGGCTCGCATCCATGTGATACGCGTAGTTGATGCCGCCGCGCGGCAAATGCGCGAAACGGTCCTGCAACGCCGCCTTCAGCTCGACGCAGTAGTCCTCGTAGCCGCTGGCGATGCCCAGCTCGCGCCCGCGCATCCAGAAGTGCTGGAAACCGGCCGACCAGTGGTCCTTGCCGCTGGTGCCGAAGGAATGGATGTAACGGTGTCCCTTCTCCAGCCAGTTCTCGAACGAGATGCCGAGCTTGATGGAGCCCTTCACCGCCGACATGTACTCCTGCTCGTTGATCTCCAGCAGGCGATGGAACGTCACCAGCGTCGGGATCGTCGCCTCGCCGACGCCGACGGTACCGATCTCCTCGGACTCGATCAGCGTGATATCGAGCACCTTGCCGAGCGTGCGCGCGAGCGCGGCGGCGGCCATCCAGCCGGCGGTACCGCCACCGGCGATGACGACGCGGCGGATCGGGCGGTTGGCGATGTCGGTGGTGGTCATGCCGTGGAATCCTCAGCGATTGAGTCGTTGCAGCAGACGCGCGCGCAGGCTGCGCGCACGGGTGTCGTCCAGCGGCGCGAGCACGCGCTGCGCGGATTCGGGAATGTGCCCGGCGGTCGCATCGTCCGCGTCGAACACGTAATGGCGGAACACGTCGTCCCAGATCGCCCGCTGCTTCGGCGGAAGATCGCGCACGGTCATGATCGCCAGCATCAGCGCGTTCATCGGCGTGTCCATCCAGGCCGGCGACTGCCGCCACCAGTAGTTCACCAGCACGTTGAACGCTTCCAGGCCTTCCATGTGATGCCACCACATGGAAGGAATCAGCACCGCATCGCCCGGTTCCAGCACGGCCGTGCGCGCGTGCTCGCACGCCCGCGCGAACTTGGGGAAACGCTGGAAATCCGGCGCGGCGAAATCCACCAGGCTGATCGGCTGCCCGGCCGGCGTGTGGTCCAGCGGCCCGACGTAGAGGTTGCGCAGCTGCTCCGGCGGGAACAGGGTCACGCGTCGGCGACCGGCGACCACGCACGCCAGGTTGTCCGGCACGTCCTGGTGCGCGGCGATGCGCGTGCGGTTGCCGATCCAGATGCTCGCCAGCGCATCGTCCACGCCCAGCGCCACGTCGTTCTGCGCGCGGAAGCCCGGCAGCCAGGTGTCGATCGTGGTCGAGGCGATGTAGATCGCCGGCGATGCCGGATCGTCCGCATAACGCAGCAGCGTGTTGAGCGCGACGTGCAGCGGTACGTGTTCCTGGCGGAAATTGAAGCCGCTCAGGTCGTCGTTGTAGAAGAAGCGCCCGCCGATCTCCGGCGGACCGACTGTCGCGACCACCGGCGGCGCGTCGCGGCGCTCGAAGGCGTGCAGGTAGTTCACGGCGGTTTCGGCCGATTCCCGTGCCGCGCGCACCATCGGCCAATCGGCGACGACGCCGCGCAGCACGATTGGCTCGCCGCCGTGCAGCAGGTCCTGCGGCAACGCACGCGGATCGAGCCCGGTGCGTTCCTCGATGGGGCGTGCGCCCGGAAGGCTAACGCCGTGCGGCATGGCGGCGGTTCATCCGTTCGATCAGGTCGCGGAAACGCGACACCGATGCGACGGCCATGAACACCGGCTCCAGGAAACCGGCGCGATGCAGTTCGCCCAGCGCGTCGGGATCTAGCGCGCGCAGACGTTCCTCGTGGATGGTGTGGAAGCCGCTGAGGCGGTTCACGTTGCCGTCGTCGAGTTCGACGTCGAGCGCGAACGACTCCAGCAATCGATGCTTCTCCAGCGCCGCCACGAACGCCGGCACCTGCGCGATGCCGTCGTGCAGCGCCAGCAGCACGGACGTGATGCGGTCCAGATATTCGGTGGTGCCGCCGTGCGCGCGGAACAGCGCCTCGCCCTGCCCCGCCTTCGCGCGCGGATGGTCGAGGTCGACGTGCACGGTGAGCGATTCGCCGTCGCGACCGATCAGGAACGGCTGGCGTTCGATCGCGAGCGGAACGTACGTCGCGTTCCAGCGACCTTCGTGGAGGAAAAGGTTCTGCCCTTCCGTGAATCCGAACAGCGCGAGCGGCTGCATCGCGCCGTCGGCGCCGCGGCGGAAGACGATGGGGTAATGCGCCTGCACGTTGCGGAATTCGGCCGGGAACGTCATCGCGAACATCACGTCGTCGCCCAGCGCCGGATCGCGGCGCGTGTCGATGCGTAGGTCGCGGTGTTCGATGTTGTTGAGCGCTGCGTGGTTCGGCATTGAAGTCCTGCGGCGGGAGGCGGATGGCGATCGAGGATGTGTGCCCATCCTAAGCGCGATCCGCCCTGTCGTGCGCGACTGTCCGGGGTCGTAACCCGGGCAAGGCAGCGGCACGGTTCGCTGCGCCTGCCCGGGTTACGGGGGAGCCGGTCAGAAGTTGAACTCAGAACTGGTAGCGGAACCCGACCATGTAGCGCGGGCCGTTCTGCGTCGCGTACAGCACTTCGTGCTTGTTGCGACCGAAGATCCGCGTGGTTTCGTCGGTCAGGTTGATGCCTTCGAACTGCAGGGTCAGCTGGTCGTTGACCTTGTAGCCGATGCTCAGGTCGAACTGGCCGTAGTCGTCCACGTACTGTGGATTGGGAATGCCCGAACCGTCGAAGACCGCCGACAGGAACTGGTCGCGCCAGTTGTAGGCCGCACGCACCGACCAGTCGAACTTCTCGTAGAACAGCACCAGGTTCGCCGAGTCGCTCAAACCCACCAGCGCGAACTGCCCGCCGATGATCGCGTTGTCGTAGTTCAGGTCGGGCGAATCGACGATGGTGTAGTTCGCCGCGATGCCGAAGCCGCTGTCGCCGAACACGTGCTGCAGCGCGATTTCCCAGCCGTCAAGCGTGGAGTTGTCGGTGTTGGCCGGCGTGTTGACCTTGAAGTTCGCCAGCGGGTCGCCTGGTTGCCCGACGATGGTGCCCGTCAGGTTTCCGGTGGAGTCTGTGCCGGTGGCGGTCACACCGGGCTGGCCGTTGAAGTTGGTGAAGATGTAGTTGCGGATGCAGACCATGTCCGCGGTCGGGCAGCTCGGCAACGCCGCATTCCAGTACGCGCCGCCGACCGGCGTGTGCAGGTTGAACGGCGTCACGCCGTCGCTGCCGCCCACGTCGATGATCTGCTCGTCGCCGATGTAGTTCTTGATGTTCTTGCGGAAGTAGCCGGCCGAGACATAGCTCGATTCGGCGTAGTACCACTCCAGCGAGAGATCGAAGTTGTCCGACAGCAGCGGCCGCAGCGTCGGGTCGCCCTGCGCGCCCGTGCCGCCGTCCACGCGCACGATCTGGTCCAGCGTGCGCCCGCCCTGCAGGTCTTCCCAGCCCGGCCGGCCGATGGTCTGGCTGTAGCTGCCGCGCAGGATCACCGAATCGGTGATGTCCAGGCTCAGGTCGAGGTTGGGCAGGAAGTAATCGTATTCACCGCGACGCGTGGCGAACGTGGGCTCGCCGAAGTTGAGGTTCAGCTCGTTCGCCGAAGCCCACGAGATGCTGCTTGCGGTGGGCACCAGCGCGGACGAGGTGACCTCGGTCTTCTCGTAGCGCACGCCGAGCGCGACGTTGAGCGGCATGCTCCAGTCGAACTTCGTCGTGTACTGCATGTAGCCGCCGGTGGACTTCTCGTTCGTGCGCAGGTCGCGCGTGAACTCGGTCGGCGCCTGGTACCACTCCGGATGTCCGGTCAGTTCCGCCGCACGGTTGCGCAGACGGTCGAAATCGAACAGCAGGAAGCGGTCGGTGAACTGCGGCGAGTTGTGGCCGGAGAAGCCGTCGAAGTACCGGCCCATGTTGTCGGCGAACCAGATGTTGTCGTCGTAGTCCGCCGGCGTGCCCACGCCGCCCCAGGTATCGCGCTGCATGAAGCCGTAGGCGGTGCGGTTGTCGACATCGGTATACGAAGCGCCGAAGTCCAGGCCCGAGTACTCGCCGAATTCGAAGCGGCCCTTGAACTGGCTCTGCTCGATCTCGCTCTTGGTGTACGCGTTCTGGAACACCGAACCGGTGACCAGCGCCTGCGACGGATCCACGCCCGCCACGCCCGGCGGCAACTGGATGTTGACGATCGGGAAGTCGCCGCGGAAGTCGGCCGTCGTCGTGCCGCGCACGAACGCCGCCACGCCCAGCACGCCCGCCGAACCCCACGGACTGTCGGGCTTCGTCTCAGCCGACGAGTTGTGATAGTCGAACTGCAGGTCCAGCGCGTCGTTGACCTGCCAGTCGACGTTGAAGCCCAGCGATTCGTTCTTGTTGACGTTCGCCAGGCGCATGCCGCCCATCGAGATGTCGCTGGTGGCCGGATTGATGATCTCCGAATAGATCAGCGGCGCGGCAACCGGGCCATCGGTCCACGAACTCACCGACGGGCCGAAGTTGAACCACACCGACAGCTCGTTGCGCTGCTGCTGGATCTTGTTCTCGGAGTAGGTGTAATCCAGCGTCGTGGTAACCGCATCGCTGGGCGCCCACTGCAGCGTGAGCTGGCCGTTGGTGCGCTGGCGCTGCACGCCGTTGACGCTGTAGTTCAGGTTCTGCGGCACCGAGTAGATGTCGTCGGGGCCCGGGCGATTGGTGATGTTCTCCGAACCAGGCGTACCCGGCTGCGGGATCGTGCCCCAGTTGTTCTCGTCGCCGCGGAACGGACGCCAGCCGTTCGGCACGGAGGCCTGGCTGAAGCCGAAGTCGCGTTCCTGGTAGCTGCCGCTCAACGCCACGCCGAAGGTGCCGTCGGCGTAGCGCTGGCTGAAGATGCCCGACAGTTCCGGCGTGATGTCGTGGCCCTGCAACGACTTGGGCAGGTTGCCGTTGGACGTGTCGTACACGCCCTTCATGCCGACGTTGATGACCGGCTCGGCTTCCAGCGGACGCGCGGTACGGATGTTGATCGTCGCGCCGATGCCGCCCGGCGGCACGTTGGCGCGGCTGGTCTTGTAGACCTCGACGCTGGAGATGGATTCCGACGCCAGGTTCGCGAAATCGAACGCGCGCGAGTTCGAGATGCCCGCGCCGTTCGCATTCGCCGAAGTCGGCATCTGGCGGCCGTTGAGCAGCACCAGGTTGTAGTCGGGGCCGACGCCACGCACGGTCACGCGCGAGCCCTCGCCCAGCGTGCGATCGATCGACACGCCGCTGATGCGCTGGAGCGATTCGGCCAGGTTCGTGTCGGGGAACTTGCCGATCTCCTCCGCCACGATGCCGTCCACGACACCCTGCGAGTCGCGCTTGAGGTTCATCGAGGACGTGAGGCTTCCGCGGATGCCCTGCACGACGACGGCGTCGAGCGTGCGGGCGTCCTCGTCGGTCGTGGCCGTGCGCTGGCCGGCTTCCGCCGCCGGCGTGGCTTGTCCGACCGCCGGTTGTACAACGGTCTGCGCATGCAGCGGCGCCTGGCTCAGCGCCACCAGCAATGCAGACGTAAGTAGCGTGCGCTGAGGCGCGACGCGTGACTGCTTCATCGAAACTCCCTCCCAAGGTCACGACAAGGAAGCAGGCGTCACGAAACTGCCGATGCCCGCAGATAAGTGCGGGGTCGATTCAAACTGCGCGTTGACAGCGCTGTCAACTTTTTCGGTCAAGAACGGATTTGCATCGCGTCAAGCGCGATTTTTCCGCAGTTTTCAATGTTGCAGTGCAGCGACAGCGCACCGATGCACGTCACATGTTGCGCAGAATGCTAGCGCTAACACTTCCGGATCAAAGATTAGACGCGACGTGCGCGAGCCTTCGACGACGCTTTGGATGGCGATCGTTGCGATGCATGCGATGCGTCGTGCGATGGCGCCTGGGTGGACTCGCGCATGAGCACGGCGTGATCGACGCGCAGCATGGTTCCGGCGTCCGGCGAGCGGATGCGCGCGAGCAGTTCGAGCGTTGCCAGTCGCCCCATTTCCGATGTCGGCTGGCGGATCGTCGTCAGCGCCGGATAGATGTGGCGTGAGATCGGCGTGTCGTCGAACCCGCATACCGAAAGATCGCGCGGCACCGCGAGGCCCCGCTCGCCCGCAACGCGGATCACGCCGGCGGCCATGTCGTCGTTGGCGGCGAAAATCGCGGTCGGCGGACGACGCAGGTCTAGCAACGCGTTCGCGCCCTCGCATCCGGATTCGAACGAGAATGCGCCCTGCACCACGAGCTCCGGTTCGTACTCGATGCCGGCGAGCGCCAGCGCTTCGCGATAACCGTTGAAGCGCCATTGCGAAGCGCCGTGCTTGACCGGTCCCTTGATGTGGCCGATGCGGCGGTGGCCCAGCTCGATCAGGCGCGCCATCATCTCCAGCACGGCCGCCGTTTCGTCCATCGCGACGCCGATGCGGCCAGCCTGCGTCTTGGGCGCGATGCAGCTGTACGGAACCTCTTTCTCCTCGAGCAGCTCCAGCAATACCTTGTCGTCGGTCAGCGGCGGGATGAGCACCACCCCGTCCGGCCCGAAGTTGCGGAACATGTCGTCCATGTCCTGCCTGCGCTCGCGACCGACGCCGATCGGCGCCAGGAACAGGTTGTAGTGGTGCGCCTGGCAGGCTTCGAGCATGCCTACCTGCACTTCCATCAGGTAGTTGCGCGAGGGGTTGTTGTAGACAAGCGCGACGCTGTACGACCGTTGCCCCGCGAGGCTGCGCGCGACGAGATTGGGCTTGTACTGCAGCTTCTCGACCGCCTTCATCACCCGCCCGCGCATTTCGTCGCGCACGTTGGGTTCGTTGTTGAGCACGCGCGAGACGGTCTTCATCGACACGCCGGCCGCAGCTGCCACGTCCTCGATTCGAATGCGCATGCCAGGCTCCTTCAGGCGGTGAGGTACCCCGTTAATGTTGCCAGATGCAGCCGCCATCGCGATGACACGCCTGACAAAGAATTCGGAAGCGGCAACCTCCACGCCTTGTCATGCTGCGTCGCAACAGCATTCCGGCATCGCCCTTCGCAGGATCGTGCACGGCGTCGAAGCCGCGGCACGCGTTGCACGGATGCATTGACAACGGCGCACGGTCCACTGTATTTGACAGCGCTGTCAACCGTCCGGGTCCAGTCGAGCGAATCGGCATCGCGATGGACCGCACCTCACCGCGACACAGGAGCAGATCGTGCAGGCGAAGGTCTTTGTGGGAGCGTTTGTCTTGACGATGGGCTTGAATCCTTCCGGCATCGCTGCGGCACAGGCCGCGCAAGGGCAGTTGCAGGATTGGCCGCATGTCCAAAGTGCGGTCAGGCGCGACGATGCGCTGGAAGCGCGCATCGCGAAGATCCTCAAGGGCATGACGCTGGCCGAGAAGGTCGGCCAGATGACCCAGCCGGAGATCAAGTCGATCACGCCCAATGAAGTCCGCCAGTACCACATCGGTTCGGTCCTCAACGGCGGCGGTTCCTGGCCTTCGATGAACAAGCACGCGACCGTCCAGGACTGGGTGTCGCTTGCCGATCGCTACCACGCGGCGTCGATGAAGGCGGACACGCCGATCCCCGTGATCTGGGGCACCGACGCGGTGCACGGCCACAACAACGTGTACGGCGCCACCCTCTTCCCGCACAACATCGGCCTGGGCGCGGCGCACGACGCGGCGCTGGTCGGGCGCATCGGCCAGGCCACCGCGCATGCGACACGCGCGACCGGCATCGACTGGGTGTTCGCTCCGACGCTCGCCGTCGCGCAGGACGTGCGCTGGGGCCGCAGCTACGAGAGCTTCTCGTCCGATCCGTCCGTCGTCCGCGAATACGCCGACGCCTACGTGCGCGGCCTGCAGGGCGACCTCCGCACCGACGGCACCGTGGTGGCGACCGCGAAGCACTTCATCGGCGACGGCGCGACCGACCAGGGCCGCGACCAGGGCAACGCGATCGTGCCGAAGCTCGAGATGGTCAACGTCCATGGCCAGGGCTACTACGGCGCGATCGGCGCTGGCGTGCAGACGGTGATGGCTTCGTTCAACAGCTGGAACGACGTAAAGGCCGGCGTCGATTACGGCAAGATGCACGGCGCAAAGCCTCTGCTGACCGAAGCGCTGAAGGAGAAGATGGGCTTCGACGGCTTCATCGTGTCCGACTGGAACGGCATCGCGCAGGTTCCCGGCTGCAGCAATTCGAGCTGCCCGCAGGCGATCAACGCCGGCATCGACATGGTCATGGTCCCCGACGACTGGAAGGCGTTCATCGCCAACACGATCAGGGAAGTCGAAGGCGGCCAGATCCCGATGTCGCGCATCGACGATGCCGTCACCCGCATCCTGCGCGTGAAGCTGCGCGCCGGCATGTTCGATCGCAAGCCGTCGGACAGCCAGTATGCCGGCAAGCCCGATGCGACCGTGCATCGCGACCTCGCCCGCGAGGCCGTGCGCGAATCGCTGGTGCTGCTGAAGAACAACGGCAATGCGCTGCCGATCAAGCGCGGCCAGCGCGTGCTGGTCGTCGGCAAGAGCGCCGACAGCTTTGCCAACCAGGCCGGCGGGTGGTCGCTCACGTGGCAGGGAACGGACAACATCAACGCCGATTACCGCAACGCCGACACGGTGCTGACGGGTCTGCGCGCGGCGCTGGGCGAGGACCATGTCGTGTTCAACGAAACCGGTAACGGCGCGGATGCCTCCACGTTCGATGCGGTGATCGCGGTGATCGGCGAAACGCCGTATGCCGAGACGAACGGCGACATCGTCGGTTCGGAGACCAAGACCCATAGCCGCCGCCATCCGGAAGATCTCGCCGCGCTGCGCGCCGTGAAGGCGTATGGCAAGCCGGTCACGACGGTGTTCCTGTCGGGCCGCCCGCTGTACACCAACGACCTGATCAACCTGTCCGATGCGTTCGTCGCCGCGTGGCTGCCGGGCTCGGAAGGCGCGGGCATCGCGGACGTCCTCGTCGCTGGAACCGACGGCAAACCCGCGCACGATTTCACCGGGCGCCTGTCGTTCTCGTGGCCGGGCGTGCCCTGCCCCGCGCCGGAGAATCGCCCTGATGCGAAGCGTCCGGCGCTGTTCGCACGCGGTTACGGCCTGGGCTACGCCAAGCCCGGCGCGGTGAAGAAACTCGCGGAATCCAAGCAGGATTCGTGTGGCGCCGCGACCTCGCTGCCGGTGTTCAATACACGCGATGCGGCGCCGTTCGCGCTGGGCGTGGAGTCCGGTGGCGAGGCGCAGGCGCTCGGCGCCTCGCTCAACGACACGCTGGAATTCCCCAAGGGTTCGCCTGCCGTGCGCGTGCGCACGGTGCAGATCAATACGCAGCAGGACGCCAAGCACGTCACCTGGCTGGCCCCGGCGCGCTTCTACTCACGCAGCGCAGGTAACAACAACCTCAACGCGCTGGCCCTGGCCGATGGCGCGCTGCAGTTCGACGTGCTGATCGAGACCGCACCGACTTCGCCGGTCGCGCTGACCATGGGCTGCGGCAAGACCTGCAGCGGTAGCCTGGACATCACCGATGAACTCAAGCGCATCGGCGCCGGCAAGAAGGCGACGGTCAACGTGCCGTTGAAGTGCTTCGTCGCGCGCAAGGTGGACCTTGGCGGCGTGGACATGCCCTTCAGCATCACGGCCGATGCCCCGTTCGCCGCGGCCTTCACGCGCATCGCGGTGGTCGCGGGCGCGGCGAAGCTGCCGGGCGCGGTGACGTGCGACTGAGCCCGCGCATGGCGTGTCGCACGACCGCGAGCGCAATGCTGTGGTGCGCGCTGTCGTTGGCTGCGTTGTCGTTCGGCGCGTCCGCGGCCGAACCCTTCGCCTGGCCCGACGGCAAGCGCGCCGCCGTCAGCCTCGGCTACGACGACGCACTGGATTCGCAGCTCGACATCGCCATCCCGGCGCTGGATCGCCACGGTTTCAAGGGCACCTTCTACCTCGTCCTCGCCAACCCGCCCGTGCGCGAGCGCATGGCGGACTGGCGCGCCGCCGCGCGCAACGGGCATGAACTGGGCAACCACACGCTGTTCCACCAGTGCTCCGGCTCGCAGCCGGATCGCGGATGGGTCGAGCCGCAGCGCGATCTGGACACGACGACCGCCGCGCAGATGGCCGACCAGATCGCGGTCGCCAGCACGATGCTCGATGCGATCGACGGCAAGGGCACGCGGCGCACGCTCGCCCTTCCCTGCGGCGAATCGCAGGCGAAGGACGGCGATTACGGGCCGCTGGTCAAGTCGGGCCTCGCCGGCATCCGCGTGGGCGGCGGCGCGGTCACGCCGGACATGGCGACCCTCGATCCAGCCGCCGTCACCGTCGATGCGCCGGTGGGCCTGAGCGGCAAACAGCTGATCGCCATGGTGAAACAGGCCCGCAAACGGGGCACGATGGCCACCTTCACCTTCCACGGAGTCGGCGGCGATTACCTGACGACCAGCGCACAGGCCCACGAGGAACTGCTGGCGTATCTGGACGCGAACCGCGACATTTACTGGGTCGCGACCTTCCGCGAAATCATGGACTACATCGGCCAGCGTCGACCGCAACCCGCGATGCCCGCCACCGGCCGCTGACCGCGGCCACCCTTCCGTCTTGAGAACCCACATGAAGCAACCACGCGAGCTGTCCCAATTCGCCGCGATCATGATCGTGAGCCTGATCTTCTTCGCCTGGGGCGGCATGACCAGCCTCAACGACGTGCTGATCCCGCACCTGAAAGCCGTCTTCGCGATGAACTACGCGCAGACGATGCTGATCCAGTTCACCTTCTTCGGCGCGTACTTCCTGATGTCCTTGCCCTCTGGCGCGATCGTCTCGCGACTGGGCTACAAGCCGAGCATCGTCATCGGCCTGCTCACCGCGGCCGTCGGTGCGCTGCTGTTCTATCCGGCGGCGCGGCTGCCTTCGTACGGCGTGTTCCTGACCGCACTGTTCGTGCTGGCCAGCGGCATCACGCTGCTGCAGGTGGCGGCGAACCCGTACATCAGCCTGCTCGGCAGGCCGGAGGGCGCGCCGACGCGGTTGAACCTGGCGCAGGCGCTGAACTCGCTGGGCACGACGATCTTCCCGCTGCTGATCGGCCCGCTGATCCTCTCCGGCGCGGTGCTTGGCGCCGACCAGCTGGCGGCGATGTCGCCGGACGCGCTGGTCGCGTACAAGACCGGGCAAGCGCGTTCGGTTGAAGTGCCCTACCTGATGCTCGCCGCAGGCCTGGTGCTGATGGCGGTGCTGGTATTCGTGCTGCGCATCCCGCCGCTGCGCGAGGCCCTGGACACCGGCAGCGAACGCCACCATTCCTACCGCCACGCGCTGCAGCATTCGCACCTGCGCTGGGGCGTGCTGGCGATCTTCCTGTACGTCGGCGCGGAAGTGTCGATCGGCAGCTTCCTGATCAACTACATGGCGCAGCCCGACATCGGCGGCCTGAGCGAGGCCAGCGCCAGCCGCTACCTCAGCTGGTACTGGGGCGGCGCGATGATCGGCCGCTTCGTCGGCGCGGCGCTGATGACGGTGGTGGATTCGCGCAAGCTCCTGGCGCTGTTCGCGGTGGTCGCCGCGGTGCTGCTGGCGACCACGATGGGCACCAAGGGGAACGTGGCGATGTGGAGCGTGCTCGCCATCGGCCTGTTCAATTCGATCATGTTCCCGACCATCTTCACCTCGGCCATCGAAGGCATGGGCGCGCTGACCGGCAAGGCGTCGAGCCTGCTGGTGATGGCGATCGTCGGCGGCGCGATCATCCCGCTCGCGCAGGGCGCGCTGGCCGACCACGTCGGCATCCAGACCGCCTTCGTGCTGCCGCTGGTGTGCTACGCGTACATCGCCTGGTACGGGTTCAGCGGTTCGCGCGTGGATGCTTCGCTGACCGTGCCCGCCGGACAGCCTTCGGGCGCGCCACGCGTGATGCACTGAACCACGCGTTTGCGTGACCCATGAATTACGGAAGCCGACCGCAAGGTCGGCTTTTCGTTTCCGGACAACGAACCTCGAAAGTGCCCGTCCTACTGGCCGTCCAGCACGGCCCGGATCCAGTCGGTCGTTCGATCCAGAAGTTCTTCCATCACCTGCGCATCCTTGCGCCCGCTGCGTACCGGTACGTGGAAGGAATGATCCGCGTGCTCGAAGACTTCCAGCGTGGCGCGCGAACCCAGCCGAGAGACCACCGGCTGCAACAGGTCCAGCTGTGCCAGCTCGTCGCGCGTTCCTTGCAGGAACAGCATCGGCACGGCGATATCGGACAGATGGGTGGCGCGCTCATCCGACGGTTTTCCCGCCGGATGCAACGGGAAACCGACGAACACCAGTCCCCGCACGCCCGGTAATGGCGACAGCGCCTGTGCCTGCGAGGTCATGCGTCCGCCGAAGGACTTGCCGCCCGCGAACAACGCCAGCCCCGGCAGCTGGCGCGCCGCTTCGGCGACCGCGGCGCGCACCGTCGCGTGCGCCAACCGCGGTGCGTCGGGCCGTCGCGAACCTCGTTCCATGTAAGGAAACTGGTATCGCAGGCTCGCGATTCCGCGCTCGGACAGGCCCTGTGCGACAGCGGCCATGAACGCATGCGTCATGCCCGCTCCCGCCCCATGCGCGAACACGTAACAGGCATGCGGTTGCGCAGGCGCCTGCAGCAGGCCGGACACACGCAACCCCGGTTCGACGTCGATGTGCAGTTCAGTGGTCGCCATGCGTTGCGCACTCTACGCGCAATGGCGCATCAGCGCCTGCGCATAACCGGGCGCGGTAGGCTCGTGCATGAAGTAGACGTGGACGTCCTGCCACGCGCTGTCCATCAGGCGCCGTGCCCATTGCGCGAGATCGTCTTCGGAATAGTCCTCCAGACGCAGACGGACGTAGCTCCAGGGCGCGGTCTCTATCAACGGCGGCGGCGCGTCATCCTCGCGTTCTGACAGGCACAGGGCCGCACCTGCGCCTTTGAGCGCATCGTAGACGGCATCGTCGAACCAGCTGTCGTTGCGGAACTCGAACGCGGCGTGATGGCCGGCCGGCAGCACCTGCAGGAAGTCGACCAGTCGCGGAACGTCCTTCTTCATGAAAGGCGGCAGCTGGAACAGCACCGGGCCGCGCTTGTCGCCCAGCGCTTCCAGGTTGCGGTAGAGGTAGGCGACCGAATCCGCCGCGGCATCGGCCTTCAGGCGCGCGTCGTGGGTGATGCGGCGCGAGGCCTTGATCGCGAAGTTGAAATGCGCCGGCGTCGCCTCCGCCCAGTGCTCCAGCGTCGCCACCCTGGGCATCTGGTAGAAGGTGTTGTTGATCTCAACCGTCGGCAGATGCTGCGCGTACCAGCCCAGCATCGCCTCGGGCTTGATGACGGCGGGATAGAAGCCGCCCTTCCATTCCTTGTAGGAATAGCCGCTGGCGCCTGCGTGCAATCGTGCGGACATGGGCCGTCCCCGCATGGGCAATCCGGCGGACTATGCCCCAGGTCGCGTCATGGCCAGGGCACGTCGCGTTCATGTGCCGTAGAGCCGGCACGCGGCGGCGCTTCCTGTGCCACCCTTGCTTCGACCCGAATCGCGAACTGGCCCTGCGCCGGAGCCCGCATGACCCAGCCCGTCTCTCCCCTCCTTCGCGAACGCGGCACCGCGGACAGCAATCGCGTCGCGATGGTCGAACTGTTCTTCGACCTCGTCTTCGTCTTCGCCGTCACCCAGCTCTCGCACACGCTGCTGGAGAACCTGACCCTGCAGGGCGCGCTGCAGACGCTGCTGCTGTTCCTCGCGGTGTGGTGGCTGTGGATCTTCACGTCGTGGGTGACCAACTGGCTCGATCCCGATCGCACGCCGGTACGGGTGATGCTGTTCGCATTGATGCTGGGTGGACTGCTGCTGTCGTCCTCGATACCGCAGGCATTCGACGAACGCGGGCTGATGTTCGGCGTGGTGTTCGCGACGATGCAGGTGGGCCGGACCGCGTTCGTCGCCGTGGCGATGCGCGGCCGGCATCGCGTGCTCCACGAGAACTTCGTGCGCATCGCGTTGTGGCTGGCGATGTCGGGCGTGCTGTGGGTGGCCGGCGGCTTCGCCGAAGGAACGACCCGCGCGGTGTTCTGGATCGGCGCGGTCGCCATCGAATACGTTGCGCCCGCGCTGTACTTCTACGTTCCGGGCATGGGGCGCTCGAACACCACCGATTGGGACGTCGACGGCCACCATCTGGCGGAACGATGCGCGCTTTTCGTGATCATCGCGCTCGGCGAGTCGATCCTGGTGACGGGCGCGACGTTCGCCGGGCAACCCTGGAGCGCGTCGACCATCACCGCCTTCATCGTGGCCTTCTTCGGCAGCGTGGCGATGTGGTGGATCTATTTCGACACGGGCGCCGAGCGCGCCAGCCATCGCATCTCGCATTCCGACGATCCCGGACGCCAGGCGCGTCTGGCCTATACCTACCTGCACCTGCTGATCATCGCCGGCATCATCGTCTGCGCGGTGGCGGACGAACTGACGCTCGCGCATCCGGATCACTTCGAACGCGCAGGCCATGCGCCGATCGCGGCAATGATCGGCGGGCCGATGCTCTACCTGCTCGGCATCGCGCTGTTCAAGTGGGTCTGCAACGACCGACTCGGGCCGCCGCTGTCGCACTGCGCGGGTATCGTGATGCTCGCCCTGCTGATACCCGCCGCGCTTTCGCACGTGCTGTCGCCGCTGATGCTGGGAACGGCGACGACGCTGGTGCTGGTGATCGTGGCGGTGTGGGAGACGATCGCGCTTCGTCGTTCGTGAAGACGGCATCGCACGCGCCTTTCACATCGTCTGAACCTCAACGGCATCGCAGCGCAAGCCGCGGCAACATTCACCGGTCTCCCACCACGCCCTGCGTAGCGTGGCATGCAACCTTTCCAAACAAGGCATGCAGATGGACGACCGCAAGTTCGAACAGAAGCTGTGGGACCACCTCGAATCCGACCGCACCGTGATGCTGGGCCTCGCGAGCGACCCCGCCGGGCATTCGCGCCCGATGACGGCCATGCTCGACAAGCAGACGCCGGGCGTGATCTGGTTCTTCACCTCGACCGAAAACCTTCTCGCGCAACAGGCCGCCGCGCCGACGGCTGCGTTCTGTGCGTTCTCCTCCAAGGGGCACGAGCTGTTCGCGACCATCAGCGGCAACGTGCAGACCGTGCTGGACCGCGAAGTCGTCGACCGTCTCTGGAACGCCTTCATCGCCGCGTGGTACGAGGGCGGCAAGGACGATCCGAAGCTGATCCTGCTGCGTTTCTCGCCGGACGAGGCCGAGATCTGGCTGAACGAACACAGCCTGGTCGCGGGCCTGAAGGTCCTCATGGGACGCGATCCCAAGAAGGATTACGAGGACAAGGTCGCCAAGGTCGATCTCTGACGGCACCGCGCCGCGAGATGCTCAGACCACCAGCGGATACTCCCGCACGATCTCCAGCACGCCGTTGATCGCGAACTGCACGCCCATGCAGGCGAGCAGGAAGCCCATCAGCCGCGACAACGCGTCCACGCCGCTCTGGCCGATCAGTCGGATGATCGGCCCGGCGCTGCGCAGGCACAGCAGCAGGATCGCGCTCACCAGGAAGATCACCAGGATCGGCGCGAACTTCATGACCCACGGCGAGAAGGGCTTCTCGTGCATCGCGGCGGCCGTGCTGATCAGCAGCGCGATGGTGCCGGGACCGGCGGTGGTCGGCATCGCCAGCGGGATGAAGGCGATGTCCTGCTTCTGGCGGCGCTGCAGTTCCTCGCTGCGGTGTTCCACCTCAGGCGCATCGCGCTCGTCGGGGAACAGCATCCGGAAACCGATGAAGGCGACGATCATGCCGCCGGCGATGCGCAGTCCGGAGATGCTGATGCCGAACACGCCCATCACCGCCTGTCCCGCGTAGAACGCGATGGCCATGATCGCGAAGACATAGACCGAACACAGCAGCGCCTGCCGGTTGCGCTGCTGCTCGGTCATGCCCTTGGACAGCGCAAGCATCACCGCGACGGTCGATATCGGGTTCGCCAGCGGCAACACCATCGCCAGTCCGATGCCCACCGCTTTCATCAGCTCCAACATGAGTCCGCCTCCGGGTGCCGCCGCGTGGTCGGAAGGTGCTTCGTGGTGCGACAAGAACGGATGAAAACCGGGCTCAGGATTCCGGGTCGTACATGATCTCGCGTACTTCCTGCGCGCAACGGCAGCTCGCGGCGAACTTCGCCGCCCAGTGCAGCACGTCCTCGCGCGATGGCACTTCCAGGATGCAGAAGCCGCCGAGGACCGCCTTGGTTTCCGGATACGGCCCGCCGGACACCGTGCCATCGCGTGCGACGATCGCCGCACGCTGGCTGAGGATGCCGCCGCCGAAGATCCACACACCGGCCGCCTTCGCCTCGCGCACGACGGCGCGCGAGGCGTCGGACACGGCGGGCAGATCGGCTTCGGGGATCGCCGCCATCGATCCATCGTCGAACGAGACCAGATATCGCGCCATCGCCATCTCCTGCGCCCGTCACGGGCCGGAAGCGAAACTACCCTACCCTCGGCGCCCACGAAAGGCCGGGCAGCCGCGCTGCCCATCCCGTACGATGGCCGAAGGCCCGAAGCGGCGGAGGTGCACCATGGACGCGAAGATCGCCGTTCCCACGTCCCGCGAGCAGCTGTGGGCGTTGCTGGCCGAAGCGGCCGAGATCGAGCACCACCTGATGTGCTGCTACCTGTATGCGGCCTTCAGCCTGAAGGAGCGCGCCGACGAGGACCTCTCTGAACGCGAACTCGACGCGGTGCAGCGTTGGCGGCGCGAGATCCTGGCCGTGTCGGTCGAGGAAATGGGCCATCTCACGATCGTCTGCAACATCCTCTCCGCGCTCGGCGCGCCGGCGCATCTGGTGCATCAGAATTTCCCGATCCCGGCCGGCTACCACCCGGCAGGCGTGGTGGTGAAGCTCGCGCCGTTCAACCGGCAGACGCTGGCGCATTTCGTTTTCCTCGAACGGCCGGACGATGCCGACGTGCGCGACGGCGAAGGATTCGAACCGCCGCAGACGTACCGGCGGGCGCTCGACATGGATCGCCTGATGACCGTCTGCACCGACTACGACACCGTCGGCGAGCTCTACCATTCCATCTCCGCCGGCCTGCAGCACCTGGCCGCGACACTGGGCGAGCGCGCATTGTTCGTCGGTAACCCGGAGCACCAGCTCGACACCGATGTCGCGCGCATGCCCGGCCTGAAGACCGTGCGCTGCGTGCGTACCGCGATGGAAGCCATCGACGCCATCGTCCGCCAGGGCGAAGGCGCCGATTCGTGCTGCGGGAATTCGCACTACCAGCGGTTCCTGGCCATCGGCCGCGAGTACGACGAACTGCTCGCGGCGCGCGCGGACTTCCGCCCTGCACGCATGAACGCGCACAACCCGGTGATGCGCCCGCCGCCGACGCCGGAAGGCCGGTTGTGGATCAGCGAGGAACCCGCCGCCGCGCTGCTCGACCTGGGCAATGCGCTGTACAACCACTGCCTGCGCTGCATCTCGCTTGCGTACGGCGATGTCGGCCGGCCCACGCAAACCTCTCTTGTGTCGGCGGGCGTCGACCTCATGCACCTGCTCACGCCCATCGCCACGCGACTGGGCACGCTGCCGGCCAATCCCGCGATGCCGGAAGCGACGGCCGGTGTGAGTTTCGCCACGATCCGTTCCTCCGCCGCGCTGATGGGCGAAGCCGGCAGCATCGACATCCTCGTCGAGCGGCTGCACGAGATGAGCGGACGTTGCGAGCGTTTGATCCCGACGTATCCGCAGGTCGCTGCGTTGCTGGAATCCACCCGCGCTGGCACCGGGCGCATCGCCACGCGGCTGCTCGCGCAGGCGCAGCGTTGCCGTGAGCTGGAAGCGGCGGCGCTGGCTGCCGAACAACGGGCCGTCGAGTCGCAGGGAATCGAATCCCAGGCAGCTGCTGTACCCGTTGCGGCTGCGGTGAGCGTCGCGCCGGAACCGCAGCATCAGGACGACGGTTCGGAAGTGATTCCCGGCCCCGAGGTCGACCTGGTCTACGACGGCAAGCGCTGCATCCACGCGCGCCACTGCGTGCTGGGGCAACCCCGCGTATTCCGTGCGAACACGCCCGGCGCGTGGATCCATCCCGACGCCGCGACGGCCGAAGCGCTGGTCACCGTCGCGCAGATGTGCCCGTCGGGCGCGATCCGTTACCGCCGCCACGATGGCGGTGCGGAGGAAGCTCCGCCGCCGGTGAACCTGGTCCAGCTGCGCGAGAACGGCCCGCTCGGCGTGCGCGCGAACATCGTGCTCGATGGCGTATCCATCGGCATGCGCGCGGTGCTTTGTCGCTGCGGCGCATCGAAGAACAAACCCTTCTGCGATGGCAGCCACAACGAGATCGCGTTCCGCGCATCGGGGGAACCGGACACCATCGAGTCGCAGCCGCTCGCGGTGCGCGATGGCCCGTTGAACATCGATCCGGAAATCGACGGGCCGCTGGTGGTCAGCGGCAATCTCGAAATCTGCTGCGGCACCGGCCGCACGATCAACCGCCTCACGGCGACGCGGTTGTGCCGTTGCGGCGGTTCGTCGAACAAGCCGTTCTGCGATGGGACGCATCGGCGCATCGGGTTTCGCAGCTGACGTCGATTCGCTTCGCTGACGATGCGTTTCGCGGCGCGAAACCGACCCTACGGACACCACCGCGCCGCTTCGGTGCGCTGATTTTGTCTCTGCGGTCATGTGCGCCACGGGATGCCATGCTTCACGCCCGTTTGATCGTGGGCATTGCAGATTGACGAAGTTCTCGCTGCATGCCTCACCAGGGCCGCAAGAGGCCCTCATCGTTCGAGCGCCCACCCCTGAAGCAGACGCGATGCCGCATGGCGGCGAGGATCATGCGATGAACCCGACCGTGAAGCGCTGGACCCACAACGCCGCCGTCGCCTTCGGCATCGTCGCATTGTGTGTCGGCGTGTACGCGTTGATCACCGAACCCGGCGTGCTGCGACGTTTCTTCCACGATGTCGTCGAACGCCCTTCCGGGCCGATGTCGTTCCGCTTCCTGTTGCAGCCGGTGATGGCGATCATCGCGGCCTGGAAGGACAGCCGGAAGGATGCGGCGACGGGACACAGGCGGTACTTCGTGAGCCTGCTGACCGATCCGGAGCACCGCAGCGAGCGCCTGCGCGAAGGCCTGCGCTCCACCGGAAAGATCATGATGATGGGCGTGATCATGGACCTGGCCTACCAGGCCATCGTGCTGAAGCATTTCTATCCGAACGAGGCGATCCTCGTCGCGATCCTGCTGGCCTTCGTGCCGTACATGCTGCTGCGCGGACCGTTATCGCGCATCAAGACGCGTTGAGCAGTGGCAGATTGATGGGGTCCGCGTTGCGGAACCCATCCTGCGATCGACTCAGTTGACGCGTGAATCGCCCTTCGCCCGCACCGCGCGGATGCACCGCGCCATATGGCTGGGATGCGCGAACCCGGTCGCCAGCGCGACCTCCATCGTGCTCATGCCACCGCCCGCCAGATGCGCGCATGCGCGTTCGACGCGGCGCTGCATGACGAAGCGATGCGTCGTCATGCCGGCGGCATTGCGGAACAGCACCTTGAAATGCGAAACGCTGAAGCCGGCGACCTCCGCGAGGTCCGCCAGCGACAGGTCTTCGTCCAGGTGCGCCTCGATGTAATCCACGACCTTGCGAAACCGCCACGCCGGCATCGCCTTCGCGTTGTCAGCGACCTGCGCGCGCGGCGCGCCCAGCTTCAGCAGGCGCGCGGCGAGCGCGCACGCCAGCGAATCGGCGAACAGCCGGCCCGAGGGATAACCGTCGCGGCTTTCGGCCTGCATCAGCCAGCCGATCTGCTCGATCTGCGGATCGCGGATGTGGATGGCGGGCGCGAGGTCGGCATCGGGCGCGATCCGCATGGCGTCGGCCGCTTCGCGGATCCGCTCCGGCCGCAGGCGGAGCAGCAACGAGGTGGCAGAGGTGGACAAGGTCCAGCGCGTGCTCGATCCGGCCGGCACGATGCAGAACTGGCCGTGCAATCGTGTACCGCGACGCTCGACGCCATATGCGGCCCGGTAAGTCACCGGCACCGCGTCACCGAGGTGCAGGCAGAGCACGTGGCGATCATCGACGGGCGAATCGAAGCGTCCCGACGGCACGGGCGATGTCAGCACGTCCAGCATCGGAAGATCCACCGGCGAGGCGGCGCCCGACATCGCCCGCGCCGGGATGGGCGGGTAGCACGAAGGACGACCGGAGGCGTTCATGGCCTGCATGCTCCCGCGCCTGGCCGGCGGCGGCTAAGAGCCAGAAGTCATCCCTTCGTGCGATCCGTCGCCCGATGGAGCGCGCGGCGCGGCGTCACGCGCGTGCGTGCGCTTCCCGCGTGCCGTCCGCCGAACGCACCGCGCTCGGCGGCATCCCCATGATGCGTTTGAATGCGCGGCTGAAGGAGGCTTCGGAGTCGTAGCCCAGGCGTTCGGCGGCGACGGTGACGCGCATGCCCTCCTGCTGGATCCAGCGTCGCGCCTGGAACATCTTCACCTTCGCGACATAGCGCGCCGGGCTTTCGCCGACGGTGCGCGTGAACGCCTCGGCGAAGCGCGAACGCGATGCGCCCATCAGTTTCGCGAGCGCCGGCACGTCCCAGTCGCGTTCGGGTTCGGCGTGGATGGCGGCGATGACCTTGCCGACCTTCGGGCACTGCACGGCTGCGATCCAGCCGGTCGAATCGCTGCATCCGCATTCGACCCACGCGCGGATGATGCTGGCGGCGAGCACGTCAGCCAGTCGCGCGAGGATGCCGCACGCGCCGATGCGATCCAGCGACACCTCGCGCTCCATCGCCTCCAGCAGCGCGAGCACGGCCGGATCGCGCTTGACCAGGTCGCCGGCATGCATGAGGTCCGGCATCATCGCCATCAACGGATGCAGCGGGTCGAGGTTGAAGCGCATCGCGCCGCAGAACATCACGCTGGCGTCGGTCGTTTTCGCATCCGCCACGTCGTTGGAACGGACCAGGTAAAGATTCTCCGATACCGCTTCGCGCGAGAGCTGGTCGATATCGACGGCCGGAACGTCGGGCGAACTGGCCATGATGTGGAAGCTGCCGCGCGGCAGCAGCACGGCGTCTCCCGGATGCAGTTGCTTCCATTCGCCCGCGGGCGTCCACAGCCACGCACCGCCGCGCGCGACGAAATGGAAGCGCGCGTCGCGCTGCGCCGGGAACGCGATCGCCCATGGCTCGCGCATCACGCAGCGTCCGTATTCCACGCCGTCCAGGCGAAGGCCGAGCAGCACGCGCGTCAGCAGGTCGCTGGCCTCGGGCGGCTGCACGGCGGACAGGAAGCGGGAGGAATGGTCATGCATTGCGGTCATTCCGGCATTCAAACGCCTGCATCGTACGCCTAACCTGCGCTCCCCCACCCAGCTGGCAGGTCTTCGTGTCTTCAACCGAGTGTTCCGTTCGTGACGACTATCCCGCGACGCCAGCCACGTCCGATGCGGCCAACTGGCCCGCGGTCGTCTCCCTCACGCTGGGCGTGTTCGGGCTGGTCACGGCCGAGTTCCTTCCAGCGAGCCTGCTCACCGCGATGGCCGCCGACCTGCGCATCAGCGAAGGCGCGGCAGGACAGACCGTGACCGCGACGGCGCTGGTCGGCGCGATCGCGGCACCTTCGATCCCCGTGCTCACGCGACGCATGGATCGCCGCCACGTGATGCTCGCGCTCACGCTGGCGTTGCTGGCCTCCAATGCCATCGCGGTGTTCGCATCGAACCTGACCACGTTGCTCGTTGCGCGCGTGCTGCTGGGCGTCGCGCTCGGCGGGTTCTGGTCGATGGCCGCGCCGCTGGCGTTGCGCCTGGTGCCCGATGCGCTGTTTCCGCGCGCGATGTCGTTGATCCTCACCGGCGTTTCCGTCGCGACCGTTTGCGCCGCGCCGATCGGCGCGTGGATGGGCGATGCCTGGGGCTGGCGCAGTGCGTTCGTGGCGGCCGGCGCAGTGGGCGTGGTGACGCTCCTCGCGCAGCTGGCCACCCTGCCCGCCCTGCCGCCGAAGTCGCAGCCGGACCTGCGCGTGCTCGGCCAGCTGTTCACGCGCGGCCCGGTGCGTGCGGCGCTCGTCGTGGTGCTGCTGGTGATCTCCGGCCACTTCGCCGGCTTCACCTACATCCGTCCGCTGATGGAAAACGTCACGCATCTTTCCATCGGCGCGATCTCCGCCGTGCTGCTGGGTTACGGCATCGGCGGATTCTTCGGGAACCTGGCCGGCGGTTACGTCGCCGGTCGCAGCGAACGGCATGCCATCGTGCTGGGCGCGGCGATCATCGCCCTGCTCGCCGCGGCGCTGCTGCTCGCCGGACAATCGGCGGGCGTCGCATCCATCGCCATCGTGCTGTGGGGTTTCGCGTTCGGCGCGTTCCCGGTCGGATTCCAGATCTGGATCGTGCGCGCCGCACCGGACCAGGCCGAGGGCGCCAGCGGCCTGCTCGTCGCCGCGTTCCAGACCGCCATCGCCACCGGCGCGATTGGCGGCGGCGTGCTGGTCGACCGCATCGGCGCGCTGGGCGGACCGGCATTCGCCGTCGTCGCGATGACGCTCGGCGCGCTGCTTACACTGCGCTACGGACCGCGCGGTTCCGCGCCCGTAGCCGTCACGCCTTCACACTGAGATCGAAGCCATGAGCGAATCACGCCTCAACCGCCGCATCACGCTGGCCGCACGTCCCCAGGGACTTCCCGCACCCGGCGACTTCCATCTCGAAACAGAACCCGTTCCAGAGCCCTCCGAAGGCCAGGTGCTGCTGCGCACGCGCTTCCTGTCGCTGGATCCCTACATGCGCGGGATGATGGACGAGGCCGGCCCCGGCTACGCGCCGGGCGTGCGCATCGGGCAGACAATGGTGGGCGGCACCGTCAGCGTCGTCGAAGCCTCGCGCAATCCGCGTTTCGAAGTCGGCCAGCTGGTGCTGTCGAACGCGGGCTGGCAGGACTACGCGCTTTCCGATGGCGCCGACCTCACGCCGCTGGGCGAGGTGACGCAGCCGTCGCTCGCGCTGGGCGGGATGGGCATGCCGGGGTTCACCGCCTACGTCGGGCTGCTCGACATCGGCCAGCCGAAAGCCGGTGAAACCGTCGTGGTCGCAGCCGCCACCGGCGCGGTGGGTTCGGTCGTCGGGCAGCTGGCGAAGCTCAAGGGCGCGCGCATTGTCGGCATCGCGGGCGGCGCGGAGAAATGCCGCCATGCGGTGGACGTGCTGGGCTTCGACGAATGCCTCGACCATCGCGCGCCCGAGCTGAAATCACGCCTCGCGGCCGCTTGCCCGGACGGCATCGACGTCTATTTCGAGAACGTCGGCGGCGAGGTGCTGGACGCCGTCCTGCCACTTCTCAACCTGCATGCGCGGATGCCGGTGTGCGGCTTCATCGCGCACTACAACGAGGCGCGTGGTGATCACGGCAATCTCGGAGCGGACAAGCGCACGCAGCTGCTCGGCACGGTGCTTGCCCGGCGCGTACGAATGGAGGGCTTCATCATCCTCGACCATTACGCCGAGCGTTTCGCCGCGTTCCGGCGCGACATGACGCAGTGGATCGCGCAGGGGCGGATCACGCTGGTGGAGGACGTCGTCGACGGGCTCGAACAGGCGCCCGAGGCGTTCATCGGCCTGCTGCAGGGCCGCAACTTCGGAAAGCTGGTGGTGCGGGTGTCCGACTAGCGGCGACCCTGGCCCCTCATTCCAGCCAGTGCTTGAGGAAGGTCGCGCTCTCGCCGCCACTGACGGCGCCGAATGCATACGTGATTACCGTGGCTGCGCTCAGCCCACAGCCGATGCCGACGGCGCAGGTCGCCGCGTACTGGATGAATGCGTTCATGGACTTCCCCCTGTAGGCCAGATGTTATGCAAGTTCTGGTGGAAAGCATGGCGCAGTGCCGCAAATTCCAGTCCTTGGGTTGTCGGATTCATCTGGCAGGAAATCTGCCAGGCGGTCCACTGGCAGACAAAGCGCCTTTCCGACGAAGACGGGCGCATGATTCCTCCGGCAGACTCGGGGGTGGATCGTGGACACCGTTCGACTGACTGCAATGCAGCGTTACTACCTCGAAGCGCTCGGCCACCAGGGCCGGCTGCGCTTTGGCGCGGATTGGGACGCCATCGAGAACCGTCTCGCGTATTGCTGGTACGCCAGCGGATTCGCGGAAAAGATCGAATGGCAGCGGGTTCGCCACATCGTCCAGCGCTCGTGGCTTGCGTCGTCGACGCGACCGCGCGAGGAGAAACTCACCGCGGCGTCGCGTACCGGCGCGCTACGTCCGCCAACGGGAAAACGACCTTCGCCGATCCACTGAACAGGCGATGCGCAGAGCGGCGCGCGCAATGACCGAACCTCGCGACGCCCCACGTTCAATCATTGCGGGCCGGGTTCTGCCGGCAGGGGGCATTCCCCCCGGCCCTCGAGGCACAGGGTGACGGAGCTACCCCAGGACAATCCCACGCGCAGGATCGCCATTCTCGGACGCCTCGGCGTGTTCCCGATGATGCGGCTCTCCCTGCCCGGCCGCCGGCTCCTCGCCTACCTCGCGATCCGACGTCAGCCCGTCGTGCGCGGCCTCGCGTCGGCGCAGCTGTGGCCGGACATTCCAGACGAAGCCGGACGCGCGAACCTGCGTCGTGCGTTGTGGCACGTGCCGCAGGGCTGGATCGCCACGATTGGCGACGAACTGGTGCTCAATGCGTCGAACGACCTCGACGATGCGCATCGCTGCGCCGCGCGTGCGATGGCGGATGAACCGCTGTCGCTGGACGACATCGTGTTGCTTTCGCACGACATCCTGCCCGGCTGGCAGGAGGAATGGGTGCTGCCCGAACAGGATGCCTTCCGCCTGTTGCGCGTGCAGGCGCTGGAGGCTGCGTGCCGCACGATGGCAGCCGCGGGACAGCTCGACCTGGCCATTCAGGCCGGCGCGGCCGCGCTTATCGCCGAACCGCTGCGCGAATCGGCGGCCGAAGCGTTGATCGACGCGCATCTGGCGCAGCGGAACCGCTACCAGGCGGTGCAGTGCTTCCGCCTGCTCGCACAGCGGCTGGACGATGAACTTGGCGTGGAGCCCGATCCCGCACTTGCCGCCCGCGTCGTCGGCCTCAAGGCCGCGAACCGCCGGATGCACTGAACGCCCCAGCGTTCCAAACCTCCCTCACCCCGCCGCGCACGCCGCACGACGCCCCGTACGCGTGCGTGGACGCTACGCGGACGCTGGCGCGACGCCAGGCGCGCGACGACGCGACGACGCGCGCACATCGCACGGACCCGCGCGCGATGCCGCGACGTACGGCCGAAGACGGCGACGGTGGTGGACTTGGGCCCGGAGCCATCGCGAGGAACCGTCATGTCGATCGTCCAGGACACGCAGGAACGCGAGTGGAACGCGCAGTCCGAACAGAACCCGTTCGCCGAGGCGATGGGCGCATCCGAACCCGCGGCCGCCGCGGCCGGGCGCATCGCGTCCTTCGACGCGAGCCCGACGCCGTTCGCCGAGACCAGCGGCAACGCGATGACGGAGAGCGAAGCCGACCGTTATCTCGCCCAGGCCTTCGCCGAGCTGCGCGATGAAGCCTTCGACGAAGCCGTCGCCTTCCTCGCCGAGGAAACCGAGCAGGCAGTCGCCGACCGCTTCACCGACGAGTCGCCCGGCTATGGCGCCGAACGCGAGCGCTATGCCGATTCGCAGCTCTCCGGCGTGCGCTTCGAGGCGCAGCAGTACCTGGAATCGCTCGAAGCCGGCCTCGCCGGGCAGGACCTGGAATCGCTGAGCGAACAGCAGCTGGACGAAGTGCTGGATCGCTTCGATCCACAGGCGCGCGAACTCACGCCAGCGGGCGAGGAATTCATCGGCGCCATCGTGCGCAAGGCGAAGAAGGCGGTGAAGTTCGTCGCCAACACCGTCAAGACCGTCGGCGCGACTGTCGGCAAGGTCGCTGGCGCCGTGCTCGGGCCGGTGTTGCAGAAGCTGCGCGGCCTCATCAATCCGCTGCTCAAGCGCGTGCTGTCGATCGCCATCGGTCGCCTGCCCGCGCCGCTGCAACCGGCCGCGCGGACGCTCGCGGCGCGCTTCACCTCCGAGGCCTCGGACCATGAAGGCGGCTACTACGAAGGTGCCGTCTCGCCCACCAACCTGACCGACGTGCAGATGCTGAGCGAATCCTTCGACGCCGCGCTCGCCGAGGCGATGACGGGCGAAAGCACCGGCCAGTTCGCGGGCGAAACCTACGAGGACAGCGAGCAGGACGCCGGCAGCGGCGGTCGCGAACTGGAGCGGCTGGCCGAGGCGCGCGGCGTGCTGATCGACCAGCTGCGCAACGCGGGCGACGAGGAAGACCTGGCGCCGGCCATCGAACAGTTCGCCCCGGCCCTGCTGGCCGCATTGCGCGTGGGCATCAACCTCGTCGGTCGTCCGAAGGTCGTGCGCTTCCTCGCCGGGTACCTCGGGCAGCTGATCAAGCGCTGGGTCGGGCCGAAACTCTCGGCGCCGCTGTCGAGCGCCATCGTCGACACCGGCATGCGCCTGATCGCGCTGGAAGCCGAAAACGGCAACGGCGAAGCCCGCTTCGACGAAGCCGCGCCCCTGGCGCTGGCGAGCGTGGTGGAAGACACGGTGCGGCGCCTCGCGGAGAACGAGGACTACATCTACGAGAACGAGGACCTGATGCAGCTTGCCGCCGCCGACGCGTTCGGCGAAGCGGTCGCGAGCCATTTCCCACAGGGCCTGGTGAAACAGCGCCTGCGGCAGGCGCCATCGCTGGGCGGCACGTTCGTCGCGCGGCGAGCGCGAAGCGTGCGTCCGTACCGCAAGTACAACCGCATGCCGGAGGTCGAACTCACCGCGCAGATCGCCGATGCGTTGCCGAGCTTCGGCGGCACCACCGTCGGCGCCGTGCTGCGCGCGGCGGGCGCGACGTTCCCGTTGCGTGCGCGCCTGCATATCTACCAGTCCACTACCGGCACCACCCTGCCGCGCATGATCGGCGTGGATCGCGCCAACGCGGGCGGCCGCGCACGCGCCGCGTCGTCGCAGGTGCATCCGCTGACGCCGCAAGCCGCCGGATTGCTGCTACGCGAACCGAAGCTGGGCGTCGCCGTCGCGCCGGAGTTCCTGCGCTCGCGCCAGCGCATCGCCGTCGGCCAGCGCTTCTACCTGATCGAACCCGTCGGTGCGGTCGGCACGCTCGCGTTGTCGGGCGTCGCGCGCGCGGCCGATGCGCGCCTGATGCCGAGCCGCGCGTGGACGGTCGTCAACCTGCGCCGTTCGAAGATCACCGTCGGGCTGTACCTGTCCGAAGCCGATGCGCAGGGCGTCGCCGAAAGCATCCGCCAGGGACGCGGCGGCCTCGCGTTGCTGCAGTCGCTGACGGCGCTGTATCGCACCGCATCGCAACCCTCCCCTGCCGCGCCGCACGGCCATCTGCGCATCGTGCGCGAGGACAGCGAGGATCACGAGGAACTCGCGCCGGCCGCGTCCGCATTACCGCCCGCGATCGCCGCCTCGCTCCGCGCGCGGCTCGACGCGTGGGTCCTGCCCGCGCTGGCGAACTGGACGCGCAACAACGGCGAAGCGTTCGCGCGCGCCGCCGCGCATCCGGACGCGGGCGTCACCGTGCGCGTCCGGTTGACCGGCGTGCAGGGACTGGACGCGCTCGCGCAGGCCGCCACCCCCGCCGCCGCGACTGCCGCGCTGCGCGGCACGCCGTCCATCGACATCAGCGTCGCCAGTGGCAGGCGCCGGAAATGAGCAACGCGACCTCCATCGACCACGCGCTCGTCGTCGCCGACCTGCAACGGCAGCTCGCGCACTGGCTCGCCGCCGCGCGCACGTTCCGCGATGCGGAGGAGTTCGCGTCGCTGGCCGCGTGGAAATCGGTCGAACGCGAGATCGGCGCGCCGCTGCGCAAGCAACTTCACGCGGCGGTGGAGGAACTCGTTTCGCTGGGCGATGCGACCTCGGCCCTGATCGCGAAGGCGCGGCAGGACGAAGCCTTCCTCGCGCAGGCCGCCACCGCCGTGCAACGCTTCCGCCGTCGTTACGTGCAGGTGGATACCACGCTCGATTTCCTCGGCGACGCCGTCAACTCGCGCACCAGTCCGCTGCTGTGCGTTGCGTTGTCGACGCTGGACCAGCTCGCCGTGGCGAGCATGGCACCGGTGCTGCAACGCGCGAACAAGCCGGTCCCGCGCGTGCTCGTCTACCAGGACAAGGGAACCGGCGCGTCGATCCTGCGCGCGGGCGTGCGGTTGTGGGCGCCGGGCACGATCATGCCGGTCGCCGCGATCAAGATCGTGCGGCACAACCTGTACCGCCCGACGTCGCTGTTCCACGAGACGGGCCATCAGGTCGCGTATCTCACGGGCTGGGTGCCGTCGATGCGCGACGCGCTCGCACGCGTGCTCGCCGACGATCCGCAACTGCAACAGATGTGGACGCCGTGGGCGTCGGAAATCGCCGCCGATGTGTATGCCTTCCTGTGGACCGGGCATGCCTCGGTCGCGGCGTTGTACGACGTGGTCGGAGACAGCGAGACGATCCTGCACTGGCCCATCGGCGATCCGCATCCCATCGGCTGGCTGCGTACCGCGCTGGGCTGCGCGTTCTCGCGGCAATGCTACGGCGATGACGGCCCATGGGGGTCGCTGCAACGTGCGATGCAGGCACGCCATCCCGCATCGAATGCCGATGAAAGCGTGCAGCCGCTGCTGGCACGTTCGATGGCCGCGATGCCGCGCATCGCCGCAGCGTGCCTGTCGGCGCCGGTTCCGGCCTTGCAGAACAGGCCGATGACGTCCGTCCTTGATCCGCAACTCGCATCCCCGAAAGCGCTCGCGGAACTAGAACGCAGCGCGGGCGCGGCGTTGTGGACCTCGCCGCATTGGCGGCAGCGCGAAGGCATCCGCATCGTCGCCCTCGCCGGTCTGCGCGAAGCCGAGAAACCCGACACCGCACCGCAATGGATCGACCGCGCCCGCGCCTGGCTGACGCGGCAGGCGCAGGCGGCCTGAGCCACACCCGAGAACGCACACGACACAGGAGACACCGACATGGCAACGCAACCTCCCGGCGGCCCGAAGGACGACACGCGCGTGCAACTGATGCAGATGCGCAGCGAGATCGACCGCGTCGTCGCCACGGTCAACCAGCTCGTCACCGCGCAGGCGGTCGAGAACGTGCTCATGAACGGCTTCTCGGACCTGACCGGCGAGCTGCACCGGCACCTGAAACCGCTCGCGGATCTTCCCGCCCAGCTGCAACCGTTGGCCGCGCTCGCACCGCCGCCGCGCACGCAGATGGAACCGGCCGAGAAGGAACGCCTGGCGGCCGTGCGCCGCGAACTCGCGCGCGAGTCGTGGGTCGGGCCGGGCACGCCCGGGCGATCGTCCGACGACGGCTCGCCCATCTACCTGAGCACCTGAGTCCACCACCTTCCGGGAGCGCGTCATGATCCAGCAACTGCTCAAGCGCATCGTCGACAAAGACCTCGTCAGCCGCGACGACGCCGCCAGGATGATCCTCCTGGCCGATCCCTTCGATCTGCTTCTCCACATGGAACAGGTGTGGAGCGCGGCCACCAGCTCACCGCTCGACGAAGCCCGCCGCAAGCTGTGGGCGCTGGGCAAGTTCGCGCCGTATGCGCCCGACCCCGGCCAGCGCGCCTGGGACCACCTGGGCTACAGCTACGCCCTGGAGAACACGCGTGCCGTGCAGATCCTGCGGCGCGTGGTGCGCGCCTACCGCTCCGGAGAGTCGCTCGGCATCGCGCAGCCCGACACGCAGCGCTGGCTCGACATCACCGAGGCGCTGCTGTTCGGTTCGACCAATCCCGTCGCTGCATGGCTGCCCGCGAGTGAAGTCCGCCGTTCCGCCGAGGACGTGCGCCGCAACGCGTACGACCGCGTGTTCGGCGTGCAGCTGGCGTTCGGCACCGACGACAACCAGCCTTCGACGTACGAGAAATCCAACGTCACCAACGGCAATTTCGTCCGGTTGTTCGAGGAACTGCTGTACGAGGTCTGGCAGGCGATCACCAACGTCAAGAACCAGTCCGGCGTGAACGCGACCGACGACGACCGCATCTACCGCCTCGCGCAGGAGCTGCAGTTCGTACTGCAGTCTCGTCGGCAACAGCGCACGCTGGACCGCGAGGAACTGGTCGCGGCCACCGCGCTGGGCTGGACCGAGTTGAGTTTCAACGCGAACACGCCGGTGATCCGCGATCTCGGCGTCACCGGCACCGATGAAGCGGCACGCTGCAAGGCGCTGGGGCAGAAGATCGGCCTGTCGGCGCACAGCAAGTCCGAAGCGCTGTTCGGGATGTGCGCGGACCTGTCGATCTTCCTGCGCGCCATCGAGGCCGACGTGGTCAAGAAGGGCACGGCCTGGGTGCTGTACCTGGAAACGCAACCGCCCGGTTCGACGAGCACCGAACCCAAGCCGATCGGCCTGGAAAGCCGCCGCCTGATCACCGAATGGGCCGCCGCCACGGGCAAGGACCTGAAGACGCGCGCCAAGGCCGTCGAGATCGCCCGCCCGCAACTGGTTGCGGTGAAGTGACGTCGCTCTGAGAACCCATGCGAGGAAAGGCCATGTCCGCTCCTTCCCATCCCTACGACACGCTCGGTCTGGAATTTCCGTTCACCGAGCACAACGAAGAGAACGACCGCCACGAAAACGGCGCCGCGTGGAGCGAGGTGGGCGAATCGCCCTTTGCGCAGGCGCTGGAACACGATGAGGCATCGCATCCGGAGAGTGCGGCGATGCAGGTCGGCGAGGAAGAACGGCTGGCGTGGCTGGACCTGGAGGAGGAAGCACCGGGTACGGGCTTCGAACTCGAGGACGAGGGCTTCGACGAGCAGGAAGCACTGCACGAGCACGGCGAAGCACGGGGCGAGTACCTCGACGACGAGGAACGCGACGCGGGCGAATCGTACGAAGCGTGGCAGGAACAATCCGAAACGGAGGCCGAAGCCGAAGCGCCTTCCGCCGCGCCGCTGGGCGCGGAGCAACGCGCGTGGGTGCTCGCGCTCGACCGTTCCGCCATCGAACGCCTGCGCGATACCGCCGCGCGCGACCGTTTCCTCGCGCAGGACTGGTCGGACATCGAGTTCCCCGGCAACGTGCCGAAAGGCCAGTCCGCGACGGCCACGATCAAACAGCACTGGACCCTCGCCCGCTCGCTGTTCAACGCGATGGAGCAAGTGGTGCCGGAACGTCGCGTGCCGTCCTCGATCCGCTTCATGGAACGGCCGGTAGTGAAGGTGCCCGGGCAGTCGCCGCATCGCCTGTTTGCCGAAGCACGCGACGCGTTCGTCCGCATGCATGCGGCAGCGAAGGCCGAAGGCGTTGACCTGGTGATCCTGTCGTCATGGCGCAGCCGCGCACGCCAGGCCGCAGCCAGCGCGAACCAGCCCAATCCGAACGCGGTGGCGCGCAAGGCGTCGGCGCATATGTACGGGCTGGCGATGGACGTGCGCATGGGCGTGGCGGGTCTGCCGATCAAGGAGATCAACACCCGCGTCGATCGCGCCTCCGCCGCCAAGGCCGGTACGCAGGCGAAGATGGGCAACCTGGTGCGCATGTACCGTTCGCCGGTCTACAAGTGGCTGTTCCTGCGTGCTCGTGAGTTCGGCTGGTACCCGTACCGCAACGAGCCGTGGCACTGGGAATACAACCCGCCCGGCCTGAAGGCGCGGTTCGAGAACGCCACGCGCGGCGAGCTGGAACACGAATCCGGTTACGCGCTCGAAGCATCGCCGTATACCGAAGCCTCGCAGTACGAAGACGAATACGAATACGAGAACGAAGCAGCACCCTCGCCCTTCCTGCGCACGTTCACCGCGAAGGCGCTGGGCGTGAAGGTCGCGGTCTACGTGACGCAGGCCGCACGAACCGCACGCGATGTGGAAATGCTGGTGTACGCGCACGGACTGGACCTTTGCAAACCCGTATTCAAGAACCGGCCGGCGACGTTCATCAGCGAAGCGCCGTTCAAACTTGGCGCACTGGTCGAAGCATCGGGGCGCCCGATCGTGCTGGTCGTGCCGTTCCTCGACTGGGAACGGCTGGCCGCCAATTCGATGTCCTACGGCCGCAAGTGGCATCGCATCGCGCAGCCCGAAACGTTCAACCGCGTCGCCGCCGAAGCGATGGAACAGGTGCGTTCGATCACGAACAACACGCCGACCTTGCGGCGCCTGATCCTTTCGGGTCATTCACGCGCCTACGGTTTCTTCGACGCGCTTGCGCACGAACACGCCTCACCGCACATGCGCAGCGGCGCGCTGTCGTGTCCCACGCATGTGTGGGCGCTGGACACGACGTATTCCGCGCCGATCGCCGACTGGCGCGCATGGCTGCGCTCGCGCGAGGACCTGCAGGCGACGGTGGTATTCCGCCAGGGCCGCTACCAGGCGAAGGGCTCGACCGTCGTGAAGGAACTGGCGACGGGCATTCGCGGCCGCGAGTTCGCGAAACTCGCAGGCGCAAGCAACGGTCGGCTCACGGCAATGCCGGTGGCGGCGAACAAGGTGTCGCATTGCGCGATACCGGCTACGTATCTTCCACGCCTGCTCGCCGCGCTGCCCGCGCTGTCGTCCGGAGCGGAATTCGAAACGCGGGAGGAAGGTTTCGATACGTTCGAGGACGAGGCCGGGCTCGCGGCCGAAGCCGAAGCGCCGGGCCTGGAGGAAGGAGAAACGCAGGCCGATCCTCCGTCCCCGATCGTCATCAACGATTACCCCCGCTACGACAGGAAGATGCCGCCGGGCTTTCGCGATGCGCTCCAGCCGCTGGTCGCGAAGATCCTCGATACCTTGCGGGGCGGTGGCAAGGTCCGCGTATCCATCGTCGGGCATGCGGACTTCGATGCCCAGGGACGCGCGTTCGAAACGAAAGTCAGCGTTGAACGCGCCTCGGTCGCCCAGCAGACGTTGCTGGCGCTGCTCATGTCGCAGGCAGAGCTGGCCGGCATCGGTCGCGACGCCCTGCTCGCCGGCATGGATCTGACCATCGCGGGAATGGGCACGAAGCAACCCAGGGAGCCCAGGCCCGTCAACGAAGAACAACGCAGGAAGAACCGCCGCGTCGAGTTCTTCTGGGAGGCCACGAGCAAGGGCAACAAGCGCCCGCCGCCCCCGCCTCCGCCGCCCGACGTGCCGACGTCGTTGCGCCTGGTCGGCGCGGGCGTGTGGACGAAGTCCTCCACCGTGCAGGTGCAGGGCGAACAGGTGGTGCGTTTCGTGGTCAAGAACCAGAACGTACTGCCCACCTCCGTCGTCATCACGGACGACAAGAACGGCGGCAAGCAGACGCGTTCGCTGCTGCCCGGCCAGACGGCCGAGATGGAGTTCTCCATGTTCGGCGCGGGCGTGCGCGACTGGCAGTTCAGCGTCGGCACGAACTCGCAGACCTTCGTGGTGTTCTGGCAGGCCTACAGCTTCGTTCCGGAGCCCAGGGAACATGAGGTCCATGAAACGGCCGACGAATCCGGCAGCGACGAATCCGGTCGCTTCGACGCATTCGGCGACGGGCGCGATTCCGAATGGGGCGCCGAATCCAGCGAAGAGCTGGCGCCATCGCTGGATGAGGACGAAGCGCCGCAGGCCTTCGCCCTCGACACCGAAGAAGAGACCAGCCTGTCCGGAAGCGGACTCACTCCCGCCGAACAGAAGGCGGTGGAGATCACGAGCCTGTTCGAGACGGGAAAACGTGGCGGTTTCTACGGCCTCAGCGGCAATTTCGACGGACAGGGGCTGTCGTTCGGACTGGTCAACTGGACCATCGGCACCGGCAGCCTGCAACCGCTTCTGCGCGACTTCGCGAAGGAGCATCCGGCGCGCTGGGTGTCGGTGTTCGGCGCGGATGCATCGCGTTTCCTGCACCTGATCGCGCGCAAGGACAAGGCGGCCCAGGCGCAGCAGCACCGCTTCGCCATCGAAGTAATGAACACCGTTTCCACCAACGCGCGCGGAAGGAAGATATGGACCGTGCGCCAGCCGTGGGTCGGCTACTTCAGGAAGCTTTCCGAGGATGTCGCCTTCCAGCGCATCCAGGTGCGCTACGTGCGCGACCTGCTCGCCCGCGCGGAGTACTACTGCAAGCACTTCCAGCTACGCAGCGAGCAGGCGTTCTGTTTCATGTTCGACGCGGTGGCCAGCCACGGCAAATGGTGGCTGGTGAAGAAGTTCAATGGCGTGGAGAAACGCCGCGTGCTCGTCGAGCAGGCATTGAAGGCGCTGGCGGCGCGATACGGCGCGGGCCGCATCCCGGAAAGCGACGTGCTGCTGGCGATCGCCGACGTGCTCGCCACCACCTCGGCGCAGCGCTGGGCCGACAACGTGCGCCAGCGCAAGCGCTGGTTCGTGACCGGGCAGCATCCGCGCAAGCGTGAACTGGAAGGTTTGGGTCCGCGCCCGGACCTGCCCTACGCCACGTCGAAGAACACTGTGGAGAAGGAGTCGCAGGACGCGTTCGACGAGGCCTGATCAGCGCGGTTTCGGCCGCTGCGCCAGCCAGCGGTCGAGCTGGTTCGCGAACGCCTGCCGGTCGCGTGCATGGAACGCGGGCGGCCCGCCGGTCTGCACGCCGGCGCCGCGCAGTTCTTCCATGAAGTTGCGCATCGACAGGCGTTCGGCCATGTTTTCCGGGCTGTAGCGCTCGCCGCGCGGATTCACCGCGACGCCGCCCTTCTCGATCACGCGCGCCGCCAGCGGAATGTCCTGCGTCACGACCAGGTCGCCCGCGCGCATGCGTTCGACGATCTCGCTGTCGGCCACGTCGAACCCGCCCTGCACCTGCAACGCGCGGATGAAACGCGATGTGGGCACGCGGATCCACTGGTTCGCCACCAGCGTGACCTGCACCTGCGCTCGCTCGGCGGCGCGGAACAGGATCTCCTTGATCACGACGGGACAGGCGTCGGCGTCGACCCAGACCTGGGGGTGGATGACTTCGGGGTCGTTCATCGAATGCGTTACCGGGCTTGAATCCTCGAAGCCGGATGATCCCGCTTCACGCCGGGAACCACAGTGCCGCCATGCATGCCATGCCGATCAGTACGACCGTCATCGCACTGCCTGGCCAGGGATTCAGCGTTGGTCATGCCCGGTCAGAAGCGGCGTGACCGCGGGCTCTGACTCCGATGTGAAACCAGATTCGACAATCCGCAGCTTCGCTGGCTCGATCCGGAAAACCTCATGGTGAATCCGCAATGCAAGCGCCGCTGCCGAAGCTGCATCGGCGCGAACGAGCTGATAGGCGTGCATCCGGAACGCCCCCTCGGGCGACTCGGTTTCGATCAGGTTCGGCGCCGCGATCCCGATGCTTGCGAACAACGCCGAAGCACGCGGGCGCTCATTCGCGTCGAGTATCTGGGTGGGTACTTCGACATGGAAGCGGTCCTCCTCCATGGCGAACTGTACGAATTTCTCGCCGGAACCATCCTCCAGGATGACGAAGCGGTCGTTCTTCCCGGGACTGGCGGCCATCCTTTCCAGCGCGGCCGCCACGAGGCCTGCTGCCGGATCCTCGCCAGCACAGGACGGGCCAGAGAGCAACAAAACAAGCATCGCGATCGACAACGAAATACGTCGCATCATGTTCTGGAGCATCCGTGGTCCCCTTGCCGATGGCGTCCGCCGTGCAAGCCCCCGCCGCACTGCGCCCACGATGGCATGCGACCCTTTTGCAGGCAAGTTCGGCCCTTATGGCTTACGTGAAAGGAAGCGCTGCTTCTGTAGCCCGGGTAAGCGAAGCGCAACCGGGACCTGTCACGCTCACCCGGGTGCGCTGCGCTTACCCGGGCTACAGGAGCGCGGCGCAGCGCGACCGGGTGTGTATCAGGCGGCCTTTGGATCTTCGACGACGGCGGCCAATGCATCGTCCAGATGACTCGCCACGCGTTCGAACAGCTCGGACAACGCGTCCGACGAGATGTAGAGGTTCTCGGTGCGTTCGCTGCGCGCTTCGGTGAACTGCGCGAGCAGGCGTAACTGCTCGCGTGTCTGGAGCAGCGACTCGTGGGCGGATCGGGGTAACAGGTAGCCGCGGAATTCCGCGGGGATCGTGCGAGGTTCCTTGCTCATGCGGGGGTCTCCAGCAAACCAGCCGGCTCGCGCCGGGGAATCCGGCGCGAGGTGTCGGGAGGTCCTAAGCCGCACTAACACGGTGGGCGTATTCCCCTTTCGGGTTTTCTATTAGCCGCCCTCCCGACGCAGAAATGCACAGCGTCGGACTCATGCCCGGAATCTGGGCACAAGAAACCCGCCGATGTTCGGTGGCGGGTAACCGGTTAGTGGGGAGCTTAGGACTCCTTGCGACCGAGTGTGCGGAGAGCGCTCACGCTTGATCAATGAGCAGTAGTCGCAGCGGTTCGCGATAGGTTTCGCTGCGCTCAACCCATCCTACGAAGACTTCCACACGCGGATGGAGACAAGGGCAATCACGATGCCAACGATCACAAATCCTCCCGCCGCCATCGGCGCGGGAAGACCGGCGTTGGGGACGAACACGTAGTACGTCTGGGCGCTGGTCCATAAGCGGACCGGACCGAACACGCGGGAGAAAATGAGCAACACGCCGACCACCACAAAGGCCGCGCCGCTCAAGCACAGTGCGCCCGCCAGCAACTTCCTTGTCATTGCGATTTCCCCTGGTTGCCAGCGCGCAATCTAACCCGGCGGGCCAACTACCCCCAACTCGACACATCCTGCCGATAGCCCATCGCCATCTGCAGTTGCTCGGTCAGCTTGCATGCGCCCTCGTCGGGACGATGCACGAAACGGATCTGCACGCCCTGCGGGCTGGTGATGATGATCGTGCAGTTCGGCCATCCGCAGGCCGGACCGTGTACTTCCAGCTTCCAGTCGGGAGGCAGCGTGCGCAGCGGTTCGCTCATGATCGACTCCATCGGTTCACAGCCAGCTGTTGACTTCATCGGAATGCAGGTCGTCGGCGATCTGTTCCGGCCGTGCGATACGAAGCGTGGGGTCGTCGTGTTCGCGGATGTGTTCGCTCGCATGCAGATCCGCCTGCAACTCGCGCGTGAGTTCGCAGGCGAACTGGAATGGTTTGTGGACGAAGGTGATTTCGTGTCCATGAGGGCTCGTAAGCCGCAGACAGCATTCGCGCCTGTCGCGCGAAGGCGGCAGCGCTTCTAGCCGCCAACCGGGTGGCAGGCACTGGATGGTGAGGTTCATGGTCGGTCCCTGCTCCCTGTGCAGTTCGATGCGAACCTATCGAAGCGAACGCAGCTTCCGCGTGAAGCCAGACACGCAATTCACGGCCTTTTCAGCGGAAGAACATTGCCATGATGGCAAGGCATCACAAGCGCTATACACGGTTCCGACGCATTTACGACAAACACCGGTTAGCATCGATCCGACAGGGGCCGTGGTAAGGGGAAATGCCGATGCGCTGCACGTGCTCCATGCTTTTCGTCGAGGATAGTTACTTGCTTGCACAGTCGGCGGTGCAGGCGCTGGGGGATGCGGGCCTGAACGTGCAGCCGGTCGCCGATGCCCATGCCGCATTGGAACTGTTCGCCAGGCAGCAGTTCGATTGCGCGGTGATCGATGTCGAACTGCCCGGCGGCATGGATGGCGTTGAACTCGCGCGGCGGATCCTGGCGCTGCAACCGGACTTCCCCATCGCTCTGGCGACCGGCTACGACGCCTCGGCCTGCGGCGCGCCGGCGGATGTTCGCGTGTTCCAGAAGCCGTACCGGTTCGACGATCTCCGCGCCTACGTGTGCCCCAGGGTGCTGGCCCGGGCCTCCTAGCGGCACCAATCCGGGCATCCGTGCCTGCGAACGCCTAGAATGCCGGCTCCGTTTTTCGCCCAAGGCATCCCCGCATGGCGCTCAAGGCGACCGTGGTCAAGGCCGAGCTGAACATCAGCGACCTGGACCGGCACTACTACGCAACCCATCCCCTCACCCTCGCGCAGCATCCGTCCGAGACGGACCAGCGGCTGATGGTGCGGCTCATCGCGTTCGCGCTGTACGCGAGCGACAGGCTCGAGTTCGGCAAGGGCCTGAGCAACGAGGAAGACCCGGACCTGTGGCGCCGCGATTACACCGGCGAGATCGAGCAGTGGATCGACCTGGGCCAGCCCGACGAATCGCGCATCCGCAAGGCCTGCGGGCGCGCGCGGCAGGTCATCGTCGTGAATTACGGCGGGCGCGCCGCCGACATCTGGTGGGACAAGAACGCCGCCGCGCTCGCACGCCTGGAGAACCTCACCGTGATCGACATCGACGCGGAAACGGTCGAAGCGCTGGGCGGGCTGATCGAACGCAGCATGCGTTTCAGCGTGCTCATCCAGGATGACGAAGTCCAGCTGATGGGCGATGCAGGCACGCTGCTGACCTTCCGCGCCCGCACGCGCATGGCGCCGGCCGCGCAGGCTGCCTGATCGAAGCGGTTCGAGGCAGGCATGAGCGGGCATTACGACGTGATTATCGTCGGCGGCGGTGCCGCCGGCCTGATGTCCGCGTTGACGGCGGGTTATCGCGGCAAGCGCGTGCTGCTGGTCGAACATGCGAACCGCGTCGGCAAGAAGATCCTGATGTCCGGCGGCGGTCGCTGCAATTTCACCAACACCGGCGCGACGCCCGCGAACTACCTTTCCGCCAATCCGCATTTCTGCAAATCGGCGCTGGCACGTTATACGCCGTGGCATTTCATCGACATGGTCGAACGCCACGGCATCAAGTACCACGAGAAGGAACTGGGCCAGCTGTTCTGCGACGAATCGTCCAAGCTCATCGTGAAGATGCTGCTGGACGAATGCGCGGCGGCCGGCGTGCAGGTGGAGACCAGTTGCAGCATCGAGCGCGTCAGCCACGGCGACAGCGACGAGGCGCGGTTCCGGCTGCATACCACGCGCGGCAACTTCTCCGCGCCGTCGCTGGTGGTCGCCAGCGGCGGGTTGTCGATTCCGAGCATGGGCGCGACGGGATTCGGTTACGAACTCGCGCGCACCTTCGGCCACGCCGTGCTTCCCACGCGCGCGGGGCTGGTGCCGCTGACGCTCAGCGGGAAGCACCAGGAACGCCTTGCCGACCTGGCCGGCGTCGCCCTGCCCGTCACCGCGCGATGCAATGGCAAGAGTTTCAGCAACTACATGCTGGTGACGCATCGCGGCGTCAGCGGGCCGGCGATCCTGCAGATTTCCTCGTTCTGGCAACCCGGCGACGATCTTCGACTGGACCTGCTGCCGGGCCAGGACGCGCTGGACACGTTGCAGCAATGGCAACGCGAACGACCGTCGGCCGAGTTGAAGACCATGCTCGGCGAGGTAATGCCCAAGCGCTTCGCGCAGCGTTTGTGCGAGCACTGGTTGCCCAATCGCCCGATGAAGCAGTTCAACCCTCCGCAGTTGCGCGAGATCGCCACGACGCTGGGCGACTGGCCGCTGGTAGGCAGCGGCACCGAAGGCTATCGCACGGCTGAAGTGACGCTGGGCGGCGTGGATACCGATGAGGTTTCGTCCAGCACGATGCAGTCCAGGCGCGTGCCGGGGCTGTACTTCATCGGCGAGGTGCTCGATGTGACCGGCTGGCTGGGAGGCTACAACTTCCAGTGGGCGTGGGCGTCGGGGCATGCGGCCGGCAACGCGGTGTAGCCGCTCCCACGCACCCTACGAATCATGTGTCGGCCGGTGGCTGTCGCCCGGCACGACTCTTGCCGCGCCCATTCCGTCGGGGCCGCAACTTCCGCCCGTCATCCCGGCGTCGGCTTGCTGTGCGACACTCGGGCTTCCGATCCGTTCGACCCCAGGTCCCGATCGTTGCCGCGTTCGTCGCCTTCGACGCGGTGGCCATCGTTCCGGACCACCGGCGAACGCATCGTCGACGCGACGTGCAAGGCAGCACCTGCAGCAAGCGATACGCGATGGACAACGCGATCCGCCGCGGCGACGGGTTGTCGCCCGCGCGGCGGTCCGATGGCGTCGAGTCACGAAGAAGCTTCGTCAGTGCCGTTCCAGACGCATGTATTCCCGCATTCGCCGGAGATGACGATCAAGAGCAACAACGCAGCGCGCCCATCACCCACTTCTCGTTCCTGACTTCTCGCGCCTTTACCCCCACCAGAGGACCAGCGACATGACGCACATCACCACGCAGGACGGCACCCGGATCTTCTACAAGGACTGGGGCACCGGCCAGCCCATCGTCTTCCATCACGGCTGGCCGCTGTGCGGGGACGACTGGGATACGCAGATGCAGTACTTCCTCGCGCAGGGCTATCGCGTGATCGCGCACGACCGTCGCGGCCACGGGCGTTCGACGCAGACCGCCACCGGCAACGAGATGGACACCTACGCCGCCGACGTCGCCGCGCTGGTGAAGGAGCTCGACCTGCGCGACGCGATCCATATCGGCCATTCCACCGGCGGTGGCGAAGCGACGCGCTATGTCGCCAAGCACGGCAAGGGCCGTGTGGCGAAGCTGGTGCTGATCGGCGCCGTTCCGCCGGTGATGGTGAAGTCGGCGAGCAATCCGGGCGGGCTCGACATCTCGGTGTTCGACGACATCCGAGCGCATGTGGCCGCCGATCGCGCCGGCTATTACTGGGATTTCCCGGTGCCGTTCTACGGTTACAACCGCGATGGCGCGAAGCTGTCGGAGGCCGTGCGCCACAACTGGTGGCGCCAGGGGATGATGGGCGGCGCGAAGGCGCAGTACGACTGCATCGCCGCGTTCTCGGCCACCGACTTCACCGAAGACCTCAAGAGCATCGAGGTACCCACGCTGGTGATGCATGGCGACGACGACCAGATCGTGCCCATCGCCGATTCGGCGCTGATTTCGGCCAAGCTGCTGCGCAATTCCACACTGAAGGTGTATCCGGGTTTCCCGCACGGCATGTGCACCACGCATGCGGAGACGATCAATCCGGATCTGCTGGCATGGATCCGCAGCTGATCGACGCGGTCGATTGAAGTTGGAAGAAGCACCAGGTGCGCCGGCCTTCGCGTCGGCGCGCCTTCGACACGTTCCGGCCCGCGTGTCACCGGCATTCAGCCATGTCGTCACAAAAAGGGCGTAGCGTCGGACTTCTCCGTCGTATCGGGAGTCCGTCATGTACGAGCTGTCCGTTACCGATAGCCAGCGGTCGTTCCTCGAGGATCTCGGGCGCACCGCGCGGGCGCATCTCTCGCACCTGGACTGGGACGAAGTGGAGCCGCACCTGCGGCTGGGCTGGTACTCCAGCGTGCTGTCCAACGACCTGGACTGGGGGCATGTGGAAGCCATCGCGCATGAGAGCTGGGCGCGGGATCCGTTCTGATCGCAGAGCCTTCGTGACCCGGCCTTCGTAGCGCCGGCCTCTCGTAACCCGGCCTCTCGTAGCCCGGATAAGCGAAGCGCAGCCGGGGACCGTCAAGGCATACGCGCGAGGTGAGGTGGCAACCCCGGGTGCGGCCTTCGGCCTTACCCGGGCCACGAGGCACCGTAGTCGGCGGGATTGGCGAAACGCCCAATAGGCGCCATCACCGCGGATGCGCTATATAGCGCGCTATATCCCGACGCCCGCCCCAGGAGCCCCCATGTCCACCTGGACCCGCCGAGCCGCGCTCTGCGTGCTCGCGCTTGCCCTCGCCTTCCCCGCTTTCGCTGAACAGCCCGTCCGCGTCTTCGCGGCCGCGAGCCTGACCAACGCGCTGAACGATATCGCCGTCGAATGGGAAAAGGCCGGGCACGCCAGGCCCAGCCTCGCCTTCGCGGCGTCCTCGGCGCTGGCCAAGCAGATCGAGGCCGGCGCCCCCGCCGACGTCTTCGCCTCCGCCGACCTCACCTGGATGGACTACCTCGACCAGCGCGCCAAGCTCCAGCCGGGCACGCGCGCGAACGTCGTCGGCAATTCACTGGTGATGATCGTCCCGCAGGGACGCCGCTTCCCGGTGCGCATGCAGCGCGGCTTCGATCTCGCAAAGGCATTCGAAGGCAAGCTCTGCACGGGCGAGCCCGGCGTGGTACCGGTCGGCATCTACGCGCGCGATGCGATGCAGAACCTGGGCTGGTGGGACGCGCTGCAAAGCCGCGTGGTCGGCACCGACGACGTCCGCACCGCGCTCGCATTCGTCGAACGCGGCGAATGCCCGGTCGGCGTCGTCTACGCGACCGACGCGAAGATCAGCCAGAAGGTCGAAGTACTGGCGACCTTCCCCGCCGACACGCACAAGCCCATCGTCTACCCGATCGCCGCCGTGCGCGGCGCGCGCCCCGAGACCGCGGCGTTCCTGACGTTCGTGAAGACCTCGAAAACCGCCGCCGCGATCTTCGCCAAATACGGCTTCACCGTCGGCAAGCACTGACGATGTGGCTGTCGCCCGAAGAATGGGATGCGGTCGCGCTGTCGGCGAAGGTCGCGCTGTGCGCCACCGCGGCGTGCCTGCCGTTCGGCATCGCGCTGAGCTGGCTGCTCGAACGCCGCCAGTTCCCCGGCAAGGTGTGGATCGACACGCTGGTGCAGTTGCCGATGGTGTTGCCGCCGGTCGTGCCGGGCTATCTGCTGCTGTTGTTGCTGGGCACGCAGGGGCCGCTGGGGCGATGGCTGCTCGACACCTTCGGCATCACGATCGCATTCACGTGGAAGGGCGCGGTCATCGCCTCGGCGGTGATGGCGTTTCCGCTGATGGTGCAGCCGATCCGGCTCGCGATCCGCCTGATCGACCCGCGCCTTGAGAAAGCCGCCGCGACGCTCGGCGCGAAACCGTGGGACACCTTCTTCAGCGTGACGTTGCCGCTGTCGGTGCCGGGGCTCATCGCCGGCTGCATCCTGTGTTTCTCGCGCAGCCTGGGCGAATTCGGCGCGACGATGGCCTTCGTCGGCAACATCCCCGGCGAAACCCGCACGCTGCCGCTGGCGATCTACAGCCTCACGCACGTGCCCGACGGCGAAGCGGCGGCAATGCGGTTGTCGCTGCTGTCGATCGCACTGGCCGTCATCGCGCTGCTGGTCAGTCGCTGGATCAGCCTTCGCGCCGAACGCCGCCTGGGTTATCTGGATCGGGGTCCGCATGCTGAACTTTGATCTCCAGTTCGCGCGCGGCAGTTTCGTGCTGGATGCGACGGCCGATGTCGGCGACGGCGTCACCGGCGTGTATGGGCCGTCGGGCTCGGGCAAGAGCACCTTGCTGGCGCTGCTGGCGGGATTGCTGGCGCCTTCGCGCGGTCGCGTGCAGCTGGGCGGGCATGTGCTGGTCGATACGGATTCGCGGCGCTTCGTGCCGCCGTGGAGCCGTCACGTCGGGCTCGTGTTCCAGGACGGCCAGCTGTTTCCGCATCTCACCGTTCGACAGAACCTGCTGTTCGGCCACGCGCGCATCGCGCCTGCGACGCGGCGCTTCGATCTGGCGGGCGTGGCGGAACTGCTGGAAATCACGCCGCTGCTGGATCGGCGGCCGACGCTGTTGTCCGGCGGCGAACGCCAGCGCGTGGCGCTTGGCCGCGCCCTGCTCTATTCGCCGCAGCTGCTGTTGCTGGACGAACCGCTGTCATCGCTGGACGACCGCCTCAAACGGCAGATCCTGCCATTCCTCAAGCGCATCAAGGACGAGACGCGCCTGCCGATGCTCTATGTCACGCACGCGCACAGCGAGCTGGAATACCTCGCCGATCGCGTGCTGGGCATGGAGCGCGGACGCCTCCAGTACCCCGTCACGCCGTGACGGCGAGGATCACGCTGGAGGCCTTGAACAGCGCGGTGGCCGGTTTTCCTTCGGAGAGCTGAAGACGCTCGGCCGAGGTATTGGTGACGATGGCGGCGATGACGTTGCCGCCTTCCACTTCGATCGTCACTTCGGTGTTGACCGCGCCAGGCGTCACGCGCGTCACCGTGCCGGGCAGCTGGTTTCGCGTGGAAAGGCGCACGCCGTCCAGGTCCGTGCCGACGATGACGCTGGACGCCTTCACCAGCGCGATGGCCTGCCCGCCTTCGGCCAGGCCCATGTGTTGCGTGCTCTCGTGCGTGACGATGGCGACGATGCGGCCGCCGCCGTTCAATTCGAGTTCCACTTCATCGTTCACGGCACCCGGCGTGACGCGTGCGATACGGCCGGCCAGATGATTGCGTGCGCTGGTGAGCATGGCGAATCTCCCGATGATGTCGAGGTCGCGCCCGGCATGGGCGATGCGTTCGTTGAGCAGTTCGACGAAACGTGCGTTCTGCGCCTCGACGTCGCGCCACGTGGCGACCAGCCGCTCGCCGTCCGCCGTGAGCCGCGTCCCGCCGCCGCCCTTGCCACCGACGACGCGTTCGACCAGTGGCGCGTCGGCGAGGTTGTTCATCGCATCCACCGCATCCCACGCGGCCTTGTAGCTCAGGCCGACGTGGCGCGCAGCGGCGGCGATGGACGCCTCGCTGCCAAGCGCCGCCAGCAGCTCCATCCAGCGGCGGCTGCCGAACATGCCGCCGGAGGCTTCGACGGTGAGCGAGCTGTGGATGCGCATGCGATGGATCGCGTCGGTTCGGACGGGGTCACTGTACCGTAGCGGCGGCACCGGTTTTCGTAGCCCGGGTAGGCGCAGCGCATCCGGGGCACGTAGCCACATCGAGTGCTGGCCTTGACGGCCCCGGGTGCGGCCTTCGGCCTTACCCGCGCTACAACGGCGGCGGGAGCATGGCGCTTACACTCGCGACATCCACACGGTAGAGGCAACCGCATGAAGCTGATGATCGTGGGCTCCACGGGACTGGTCGGCCGCCACGCGTTGCGGATCGCGTTGGCGCATCCGGGCGTCGATCAGGTGATCGCGCCGGTGCGCAGGGCGGCACCTGCACATCCGAAGTTGCACGCGCCGGTCGTCGATTTCGATGCGCTGCCCATCGATGCGCCGTGGTGGGCGGTCGATGCGGTCGTCTGCGCGCTTGGTACGACGATGCGGATCGCGGGCTCGCAGGAGGCGTTCCGCCGCGTCGATCATGAGTATCCGCTCGCCGTCGCGCGACTGGCGCGGCAACACGGTACTCCAGCCTACGTGCTCAATTCCGCGATGGGCGCCGATGCGGATTCGCGCATCTTCTACAGCCGGGTGAAAGGTGAGGTGGAACGCGACCTCGCCACGCTCGGCTTCGATTCGCTGACGTTCGTGCGCCCGGGTTTGATCGGCGGGGAGCGCGAGGAATTCCGTGCGGGCGAACGCGCGGCGATGGTGCTGCTGGGCGCGTTGCATCCGGTGCTGCCGCGGCGGTGGCGGATCAACCCGGCGGATCGCATTGCGCAGGCGATGGTCGACGCCGCGGTGGAAGCGCGGCCTGGCGTGCACGTCGTTGCGTCCGATGCGCTGACCTGACGCCTTGCATCCTGCGCGTTCGGGTTGATGGGTTTGGCTTTGCGAACCATGCAGCGAACCCGTCGCTCGCCACGCTTCGCCGGTCTGACGCTACGCATCACTGCGACCTAACCCGTCGCGAGCGAGACTGCGTCTCCGCTTCCCACACGAAGATCCACATGAAGATCCTGATGGTGCTCACCTCGCACGATCGCCTCGGCGACACGGGCGAGAAGACCGGCTTCTGGCTGGAGGAATTCGCCGCGCCGTACTACGTATTCACCGATGCCGGTGCGCAGGTCACGGTCGCCTCGCCCAAGGGCGGCCAGCCGCCGATCGATCCCAAGAGCGACGATCCATCGAACCAGACGCCCGCGCAGGATCGCTTCAAGGCGGACAAGGATGCACAGGCCGTGCTGGCGAAGACGCAGCGCCTGGATGCGATGTCGGCCAATGATTTCGATGCGATCTTCTATCCCGGCGGACACGGTCCGTTGTGGGATCTGGCGGAGGATCCGGCGTCGATCCGCCTGATCGAGAGCTTCGTGAAGGCCGATAAACCCGTTGCGGCCGTGTGCCATGCGCCCGGCGTGCTGCGCCATGTGAAGCACGAGGGCGAGCCGCTGGTGAAGGGACGCCGCGTTACCGGGTTTTCCGATTCGGAAGAAGAAGCGGTGAAACTGACGAAGGTCGTGCCGTTCCTGGTCGAGGACGAACTGAAACGACTCGGCGGCCGCTACGAGAAGGCCGGCGACTGGCAGAGTTTTTCCATCGTCGATGGGCGATTGGTGACCGGGCAGAATCCGGCTTCGTCGGAAGCGACGGCAGAGGCGCTGTTGAAGTTGTTGCGTTAGGCGCGACGACAGCGTCGCGTTTGTAGCCCGGGTAAGCGAAGCGCACCCGGGGACCGTCGAGCTTGCAGATCGCCCTGACGTGGCAACCCGGGTGCGGCCTTCGGCCTTACCCGGGCTACAACAGCACAGCCAAAAGAAAGGGCGGCTTTCGCCGCCCCTTCCCTACCGCCCATAACTCATTCGATCAGAAGCGCACCGACAGACGCGCGGTGGCCTGATGGTCGCGCGCTTCGTCGGCGTACTGGCCTTCGTAGCCCACTTCCAGCAGCGTGCGCGGGCTCAGCCAGGCGGCCACGCCCACTTCGACCACCGCGGCGTCCTCGGCCAGCGGCGCGCCGGCCACGGTGAAGTCGCCACCGCTCGTCCAGCCCATCCGGCTTTCCGAGGCGATATCACCCGACGCGTGGCGCCAGCCCAGGCCGCCGCGGACGTTGAACCAGCCATCACCCGTGCCTGCGCTGGTCAGCGACAGTTCGCCGCGAACGCCCAGCGTGGAGACATCAAGCGTGGTCTTGTCCTTCGCCACGTCCAGCGCGAGGCTGCCGCCGGTTTCGGAGAACGCGTCGTTCTGCGTTTCCACCCGCGCGAACTGCAGGTACGGCTGCAGCGAACCGGCCTTGCCCTCCACCGAGTAACCCGCTTCGACGTAGGCTTGGCGGGTCTGCGCGTCGTAGTCGGCGACCAGGCGCTGGCTCAGGTTCGGCAGGTTGACGATGCGCTGGCTGTCGATCGAATGCTGCGCCACGCCGACGCCGCCACGCACGGCGAACGCGCCCCAGTTGCGGTCCGCATACAGACCGAAGTGCAGCGTGTCGGCATCGCCATTGGACGCGCGATCGGCGACGTCCATGTCGGTGCGCTCGCTACCGGCCATCGCGCCGATCTGCCAGCCGCCGTCGAAACGGTGCTCGGCGCCGATCAGCAGGCCGCTGCCGTTGTAATCGGCACCGGCGGCGTTGCCGTCGCCGTCGAGCGAACCGCCCGAGGCCAGCACCTGCGCCCACACGGCATCGCCCGGCTGCTGCGTGCGTTCGACCGGCGAACGGCCGCCACGCATGCGATCCAGCGTGGCCTCGCGGACGCGGCGGGCGTCGTCGGCCAGCACGGTGCGTGCGGTGGCGTGGAACTCGCCGTCGAGCTGTTCCAGCGCCGACGCGGTGCCGGCCAGGTTCAGGCCCATCAGGCTGTCCTGCAGACGCGCCGCATCGCCGGTATTGCGCACGCCCGAAGCCGCGCGCACCGCATCGATGGCATTGCCGACCGAGGCCGTGTTGAACGTGCCCATCGCCGCCGCGTAGCTGTCGGGCGTCACCGCCAGCACCACGGAGTTGGCTTCGTAACGCACGTCGAAGCGCGCGTTCGCCGGCAGGCCGGCCTGCGGCTGCGCGAGCGAGTCGTACGAACCGGCGACGCCGCCTTCGGCGCGGACGATGGCGAAGGTGTCGCCGATCGTCGGCACGAAGTTGTTGGTCGCGTCCCCGGTGATGCCACGCAGGCGCGGCTGGAGTTCGCCGGCTGCGGTGTAGACGCTGCCCGCGCCCACCAGCGTCAGGGTGTCGTAGTGGCCCGCGCCGTTGCCGGCCGTGCGGCCGTCGACGTCGGCCACGAACGTGCTGCCCGCGTGCTGCAGGACGCTGCCCGCCACGACCAGTGCGCCCGGCGAGTTGCCCGGAGACAGCACGCCCTTCACGTCCATCGCGCCTTCCACGCGGCCCGAGCCGCTGGCCGTGCCGTCGGCGTACACCCACACGTTGCCGGTGAAGGTGCTGTTGAACCCGAGATCGCCCTGCTCGATGCACGCGCCGATGGCGTTGGAACCGCCGCCGCGCATGTCGAGGCGACCCGCGCCGGCCTTGATCAGGCACGCGCTGCCGTCGAGGTTGCCGGACAGCGTGACCGGCGCGCCGCGCGTTTCGAAGCGCGCGTTCCCGCCGGTGACGTGCACGTTCTGGGTGACGTTCATGCCCGACAGCGCGGTGAAGTTGCCGTCCTGCCCGATGTAGATGTCGCCGCCCATCGCGCCGGCCGCTTCCTGCGAGGTCACGGCGATCGAACCGCCCTGCACCTGCATCAGCACCTGGCTGTTCTTGCCCGACAGCGTCAGCACGCCGCCGCCCAGCTTCTGCACGATGCCCGAACCGCCGATGTCGCCGGAGACGGACACGTCGAAGCCGTTGGTGTCGAACACCGCCGAGCGCGTGTTGTCCACGAAGATCTCGTGCCTGATGTCCATCGCCGCGAGCGTGCGCAGCGTGGTGTTGTCGGCGATTGTGACCACGCTGCCGTCGCGGCCGAGCGCGGCGTCGGAGTCGAACTCCACCGCACCGCCCTTCACGCTGATGCCATCCTGCGTGTTCTGGCCCTTCAGCGTCAGCGTGCCGTCGCCGATCTTGTTCAGCACGCCGTCGCCGGACAGATTGCCGTTCAAGGTGACGTCGTGGCCAGCCGTGTCGACGATGGCCTTCGAGGAGGTCAGCGCGAAATCGTTGTCGCTGGTGAAGCCGCCGGTGGTCTGCAGCGTGCCGTTGCCGATCGACACCGTGCCGTTGCCGAGGTTCGCGTCGCTGGACACCTGCAGCGTGCCGCCGTTCACGACGAGGCCGCCGCTGAAGGTGTTCTCGCCACTGAGCGACTGCGTGCCGCCGGTGATCTTCACCGAACCCGTGCCGTCGATGCTGCCGCCGAAGTCGCCGTTCGCGTTCGTCAGCACCAGGGTGTTGCCGCCAAGCGCGACATCGCCGTCGCCGGTGAGCGAGCGCACGTCGATCTCGCCATCGGCTTGCGCGATGTCGAAGGTGCCGTCGGCAACGACGTCGGAACCGGCGATGCAGCCCTGGCCGGCGAGTGCGAGCGTCGCGCCGCGATCGATGACGGTCGCGCCGGTGTAGGTGTTGCAGCCGCTGAAGGTCTGCGTGCCGCCGGCGATGTTCACGCCGCCCTGGCCGGCGATCACGCCACCGAAGTCGCCATTCGCGTCCGTCAGCTGGAGGCTGTTGCCGCCGAGTTCGACGTTGCCGGTACCGGTGAGCGACTTCACGTTCGCATCGTGGTCGGCCGCACCGAGATCGAAGCGGCCGTCGGCCACGACGTCGCTTCCGGCAATGCTGCCTTCGCCCGCCAGCGCGAGCGACGCGCCATCGGCGATGGTGGTCGTGCCGTCGTAGGTGTTGTTGCCGGTAAGCGTCTGGTGGCCGCCGTCGATGGTCAATCCGCCGGTGCCACCGATGGCGCCGCCGAACTCACCTTGCGCGTCCGCCAGCACCAGCGTGTTCCCGCCGAGGCCGACCGTGCCCTCGCCCGTCAGCGATTGCGCGCCAACGTCGCCGTCGGCCTGCGCGATGTCGAAGGCACCGTCCGCGACGACGTCGGAGTTGGCGACGCATCCCTGTCCCGCGATGGCCAGCGTGGAGCCGGCGCGGATCACCGTGCTGCCGCTGTAGGAGTTGCAACCACTGAACGTCTGCGTGCCGGCTTCGATGGTCACACCGCCGTTACCGCCGATGGTGCCGCCGAAATCGCCGTGCGCGTCCGTGAGGACGAGACCGTTGTCGCCCAGTGCGACATCGCCCGTGTTGCCGCCGGTGAGAGACTTCACGTTGACGTCGCCATTGGCATCCTCGATATCGAACGTGCCGTGGTTCGCGACGTCGGAACCTTCGATGCTGCCGTCGCCGGACAGCGCCAGCGTGGCGCCGTTGTCGATGACGGTGGTGCCCGTGTAGGTGTTTTCGCCGCTGAGCGTCTGGGTGCCGGCTTCGACGTTCACGCCGCCGTTGCCACCGATGGTGCCGCCAAAATCGCCATGTGCCTCGGTGAGAACGAGGCTGTTGTCGCCCAGTGCCACGTCGCCCGTGTTGCCGCCGGTAAGCGACTTCACGTTGACGTCGCCGTTCGCGTCTTCGATGTCGAACGTACCGTGGTTCACGACGTCCGAACCTTCGATGCTGCCGTCGCCGGACAGCGCCAGCGTGGCGCCGTTGTCGATGACGGTGGTGCCCGTGTAGGTGTTCTCGCCCGTCAACGTGACCGAACCGCCGTTGCCGCCGTTGGTGATGGTCAGATCGCCCGGCGTGCCGTTGTCGGCATCGGAGATGACGCCGCTGAAGGTCGCGTCATGGCCGTTCTGGTCGATCGTGCCGCCCGTGCCGCCAATGGTGAAGTCCAGGTCCACGTCGGTGCCGTCGGCGTCCACGACCAGCGTGCCGCCTTCGAACGCGCCATCGCTGGCGCCGTCGAGCTCATCGGTCCCCATCGTGTCGTCGATGACGGCCGTGGTCGGGATGCCCGGCGTCGTCGGCGCGCCGCTGCCCGGGTTGGGTGCGACGGGGCCGAACGGCACGCCGTGGTCGAACGTCAGGCCAGGGGCCTGGTCGATCAGCAATACCGGGCTGTTGAACTGGTCGTCGATGTTGAAGGTGAAGAAGCCAAGGCGGTACGTGCCCGCCGTGGTCACCGAATACGTCGCCACCTGCCAGCCGGTCGCACCGTAATCGCCGGTGGAGTAGCTGCCGGTGCCCAGGTTGGTCGCACCCAGCAGTGCGAACTGTGCGTTCTGGTTGTTGACCACGCCCAGCGCGAACGGGTCGTTCACGTTCACCAGCGAGGTCAGCGAGCCGTCGTTGAAAGGCTCGTAATCGGTGGAGACGTACTGCCACGCCATCGTGAAGGAGTCGCCCGCTCCCAGCACGAGGTCCTGGTAGAGCCACGCGGCGTTCTTCAGGCCACTCAGCGAGCGCCCCATCATCGAGGCGACTTCCTGCTGGCTCTGGGCGGTCAGGCCGAGCGCCCCCATGCCTGCAGCGACATTGTTGGACTGAGGACCCGCCTGCAGCGACGCCATGTACGAACCGTACGGCGTCACCGTCCACTCGTGCGTGCTGGGCGTCGGGCCCCAGTCCGAATAGAAGTCGGTCATTCCGGTGACGATCGACGCGCCGACGCCGTTGGCGCCATAAGACGCCGAATCCTGCGCGCCCGTGCCGCCACCTGCGGTCCAGCCAGTGAGCGTGCCGTCCTCGAAACCGATGTTCTGGATGTCGGCCGCGCTCGCGCCGAAGGAAGCCAGCATCAACGCCAGCGACAGGAACATCGCCGAGCGCTTGCGCGGACCGGTCGACGGGCCTTGCGTGCCGGACGCCGACGAGGTGGCGAGTTCGGACACCACCACGAACTGCTTCAGCGCCTTGCTCCACACAATCCGGAAAATCTTGTTCATTGCGTACGTCAACCTTCTTGGAAATCGGCAGGAGGAAGCGACGCGCGGGCACGGTTTGCCCGGGCGGTCGCCCTTCGAGGGTCATGCGGGTGCGCGCCATTCCATGGCGCGATCGGGATGCGGCCGCGCGGATGCCGTCAGGGCTTGCGCCCTCACGCATCGACGGCGACCTGCGCACGCCTTCAGGCGTTCGCGGCGTGATTCGTTGGAACGCGGCTCCCCAACCGCGCGGCATGTGATCGACAACGAGTGGCTTCAGCGCCTTCCGCGTCGGCAACAGCGTTGCCTTGGCGTTGGTGCAATCCCCATGCCAGCGTTGCAGCTCGCCGGAGCGCGGGGCGCAAGCCTCCACTCACTGTCGATATCGTCAGCAAGTCGACATTCTTGATGTCGCTCACACTTTTTCGTCACGAGCGAGCCTATTCGGCAAAGTTTGGTCGGCGAGGCGAGCTGGACGGGCTCGCGGGCTCTCGTAGCCCGGGTAAGGCAAACCGCACCGCGCCTCCATGCACGCTGCAGCGCGTTGCAAGGGATGACGTGTGACTTTCCTTCTGGATCGATCGCGCCGCCCCCGGGTGCCGCTCCGCCTTACCCCGGCTACACGAGCGCAGGTGCGCTTTGTATCGAACTGTATCCACGCCCTCCCCCGCCACACTCGACGACAAAACGCCCGCACGATCGACACGCACGCGATACCCCCCGGCCTCGGAATGGCGTCACCGGATTCACCGGCCCCACTCCCCACACCGAGGAACATCGCCATGACCCACTCCCTCCAGACCGTCGTCTACACCGCGCACACCCACGTCACCGGCGGGCGCAGCGGCAACGGCCGCTCCAGCGACGGCGCCATCGATGTCGCGCTCAGCACGCCCGGCTCCAACAAGCCCGGCACCAATCCGGAACAGCTGTTCGGCATCGGCTGGTCCGCATGCTTCATCGGCGCGCTCGGGTTCGCCGCGCAGGAATTGAAGGTGAAGCTGCCGGCCGACACCGCGGTGGATGCGCAGGTCGACCTGGGCAAGACCGCCAATGGCGAGTACCAGCTGGCGGTGAAGCTGGACGTCAAACTGCCCGGCCTGGATGAAGCCACGCGCCAGCAGCTGGTCGAGATGGCGCACCGCACTTGCCCGTACTCGCGCATGACGCGCGGCGACGTGGACGTCGAAATCGTCACCTGAGCCGGTCGCCGTCCGAACCGGACCGCGATCGAACGCTTCCGCCGCCGGCCCGATGCCGGCGGCGGTCCGAATCCAATCAGAGGCTCCCCATGTTCAAGTCGATCCTCGCCGCTTTCGCGTTGTCGCTGTCGCTGCTGGCCGGCTGCTCGCCCGGCGCGCAGGCCGGACCCGCGACGCCGACGCCGGCACCGGAATTCACCGGCATCTCGAACTGGCTCAACTCGCCGCCGCAGACCATCGCGGGGCTCAAGGGCAAGGTCGTGCTCGTCGAGTTCTGGACCTATTCCTGCATCAACTGCATCCACGTCCTGCCGCATGTGAGGCAGTGGGACCAGCGCTATCGCGACCAGGGCCTGGTGGTGATCGGCGTCCACACGCCCGAGTACGACGAGGAACACAGCGCCGCCAACGTGCGTCGCGCGATCGAACGCTTCGGCATCGCCTATCCGGTGGCACAGGACAACGACTACGCCACGTGGAACGCCTACGGCAACCGCTTCTGGCCGGCGCTGTACCTGGTCGATCGCGAAGGCCGCATCGTCTACCGCCACTACGGCGAAGGCGATTACGAAGCGACCGAGCAACGCATCCGCGACCTGCTCGCCACCGCGCCGGCCGCACGCTGACGCATCACAGGCGATGGCACAATCGGCCATCGCCTCCTTCCCCACGAGCGCACCATGGAACACGTTGACCACATCCTCGTCGTGGACGACGATCGCGAGATCCGGCAGATGGTCGCCGACTACCTGCGCAGGAACGGCCTGCGCGCGAGCGAGGCCGCCGACGGGCGCGAGATGCGCGCCGTCCTCGACACGCACGCGATCGACCTGATCGTGATGGACGTGATGATGCCCGGCGAGGACGGCCTCACCCTCACGCGCAACCTGCGCGCGGGCAAGCATCGCGCCATCCCCGTGGTGATGCTGACCGCGCGCGAGGACCAGACCGATCGCATCATCGGCCTGGAAATGGGCGCCGACGACTACGTCACCAAACCCTTCGCCGCGCGCGAACTGCTGGCGCGCATCAAGGCGGTGATCCGTCGCACGCGGATGCTGCCGCCGAACCTGCAGGTCACCGAAGCCGCGCAGTTGCTCGGCTTCGGCCGCTGGCGCCTGGACACCACCGCACGCCACCTGCTCGATCCGGACGGCACGGTGGTGGCGCTGAGCGGCGCCGAGTTCCGCCTGCTGCGCGTGTTCCTCGACCATCCCAACCGCGTGCTCAGCCGCGACCAGCTGCTCAACCTCACGCAGGGTCGCGATGCGGAGCTGTTCGACCGCTCCATCGACCTGCTGGTCAGCCGCCTGCGCCAGCGCCTGCAGGACGACGCACGCGAACAGAGCTACATCAAGACCGTGCGTAGCGAAGGCTATGTCTTCAGCGCGCCGGTGACGATCGTCGGCGAGGACGGCTGAGTGGACGCTTCCCGCGCACGCTGGCGCTGGCTGCCGCGCACGATGGCGTCGCGGATGACCCTGCTGCTCGCAGGCGGTCTGCTGCTTGCGCACGCGCTGTCGTTCGGACTGCTGTTCTACGAACGCTACGAGGCCGCGTCGTCGATGCTGATGACGAACCTGGAGCAGGACGTGGTCGTCGCGGTGAACCTGCTCGACCGCCTGCCGCCGGAGGAACGCGCCGACTGGCTGCCGATGCTGCAACGGCGCACGTTCCGTTACGCGCTGGGCGATGGCGAGGCCGGAGGTCCGCTGGAAGGCGCGACTTCGCGCGAGATGGCCGGCACGATCGCCAGTGCGCTGGGGCCGCGCTATTCGACGCAGGCGGTACAGGTGTCGCGCGATCCCGAACGCTTCCAGGTGCATGTGCGCCTGCGCGACGGACGTCCGATGGTGATCGACGTGCAACCGTCGGTGATGCCGCTGGCGAAGTGGCTTCCGTACGTACTGGCGGTGCAGCTGGCAGTGCTGCTGCTGTGCGCGTGGGCGGCGGTGCGGCTGGCGACACGGCCGCTCGCGCGTCTCGCGCAGGCGGCCGAGAACGTGCGCCCGGACGGCGACGGCGAGCGGCTTCCGGTCGCCGGGCCGGCCGAGGTCGCGCAGGCGGCAGGCGCTTTCAATGCGATGCAGGACCGGATCGCGCGCTACATGAAGGAGCGTCTGCAGATCCTCGCGTCGATCTCGCACGACCTGCAGACGCCGATCACGCGCATGAAGCTGCGCGCCGAGTCGATGGACGAGGTGCCCGGGCGCGCGAAGATGCTCGACGACCTCGACCAGATGCAGCATCTGGTGCGCGAAGGCATCGCCTATGCGCGCAGCGCGCACGGCAACACCGAGGCGCCGGTGCGGGTGGACGTTCAGTCCTTCCTCGACAGCCTCGTCCTCGATTACCAGGACACCGGACGACCGGTGAGCCTGCAAGGGCGCGTCGGCACGCCCATCATGACGCGTCCGAACGCGCTGCGGCGCGTCGTCGCGAACCTGATCGACAACGCGCTCAAGTACGCCGGCTCGGCGGAAGTCGAACTGCAGGATGCCGCGGATGCGGTCGTGATCCGGGTAGGCGATCGCGGCCCCGGCATTCCCGACGATGAACTGGCGCGCGTGGTGGAGCCGTTCTACCGGCTCGAAGCCTCGCGCAACCGCGACACCGGGGGCACCGGTCTGGGTCTTGCGATCGCGCAGCAGCTGGCGGAGTCGATCGGTGCGACGCTGGTGCTGCGCAATCGCGACGGCGGTGGCCTTGAAGCGCAGGTACGCGTGCCGCGGGCGTGATGCGTCGATGGCGCCGCGCGGCGCACGCCGCGTCATTCCTGCATGACGGCCTGCAAGTCCTCGGATTTTTCCCGCTTGCGCCGGGACGGGAACCACAACGCGATCGCCGCCGCGCCCAGGCCCACCGCCATCGAGCCGATGTACATCCAGGTGTAGCTGCCGTAGCGGTCGTAGATCCAGCCGCCGAGTAGCGGACCGGACGCCATTCCCAGCGCCGACAGCATGCCCGCCGCACCCAGCACGAGGCCGAGGATCTGCGGACTGAAGGCCTCGCGCGCGAGCGAGGCATACAACGGCATGGTTCCGCCGTACGCCATCCCGAACACGATCGCGACCGCATAGAAGCCATCGAGCTGGTTCACGCCCAGGTACGACACCGCGGCGAACGCCTGGATCAGCAGACCCGCCACCAGCACCGGTTTCGCGCCGAAGCGATCGGCCATCAGCCCGAACAGCACGCGGCCTCCCAGGCCTGCAGCGCCTTCCATGCTGTAGATGGTCACGGCGGTGGTCACGGCCAGGCCGCAGCCGACGGCGTAGCTCACGGTGTGGAAGATCGGCCCGGAGTGCGCGGCGCAGCAGGCGAAGTACGTCAGCGCCAGCACGATGAACGCACGCGAGCGCAGCGCCTGCCCCGCGTTCGCCACGGTGCCGCCCGCGACCTCGTGCGCGGACGTGTCTTCTGGTATCGGCGAAGCGCGGACGAACCACACGGCCGGCAATGTCAGCGCCCACGCGACCAGCCCGACGATCAGCAGCGTCTGGCGCCAGTCGTAATGGATGACCAGCCACGCCACCAACGGCGACATCGTCAGCGGCGCTACGCCGACGCCGGCCGACACCAGCGATACGGCGATGTTGCGTCGCTTCTCGAAGGACGACGCGGTGGCGGCGATCACCGGCGCGAAGAAGCTCGACACGGCGATGCCCATCAACACGCCGTAGGTCAGCCGGAACTGCCACAGGCTGGCCGAACGGCTGGCGAGCACGCACGCCAGGCCCAGCAGCAGCGCGCCGGCCAGCACGACCCTGCGCGGCCCGACGCGGTCGCTCAGTGCGCCCCAGACGAAACCGCCCACGCCCATGCTCAGGAAGGCGAGCGTCATCGCGCTGGACAAGGCGCCGCGCGACCAGCCGGTGGCCGCACTCATCGGCCCGAGCAACACGGCCAACGCGAAGATCACCCCGACACCCACGCAGCCGAGCACGGCGCCAGCGGCGACCAGGGGCCAGTTGCGGTCCGGGGGATAGGAGACGACGTCGGTGCGGTTCATGCGGCGGATCTCCGGGGGACTCACTAGATGCGACGAAGCAGCCGGGCGGGATTCGACATCGACGTGAAGTGGCTCGAAGTGCGGACGCACTCGCCTCTTCACACCCGCGGGTCCGCAACGGACGGAGTTCGCGCATCGCGGAATCGCGATGATGACCCACCCAATACGTTTGCTGCGCCGGTAATGGCTCCATCGAACTCGACGGGCCTCCCATGCCATTCACGTCCAGGACCTTGCGCGCCTCAACGGAAACATACCGCGGCGCACTGATACGGACGCCGCGACCGCACGCATGGCGAACGGCTGAACCGCAAGAAAGAAGATGAATCGCGTTCTTTCTGCGGATTCGTCCACATTTCGTCGCGCGCGAATACATCACGAAGATGTCGGTTCAGTTTCATGTGCTTTAGCTGTCATGGGCGATGCCGTTAACCGGATCGAAGCAGCCGCTTCGCCCTCCCCAACGAGCCGTTTCCCATGAGTGGATTCAAGAACCTGTCGATCGCCAAGAAACTGGCGGTGGCCTTTACCGTCGTGATCGCCCTTGCCGTGATGCTGGGCGGTTACTCGATCACGCAGCTGCACGCCCGCAACGTGCAGATCACCGACATCAATCGCAACTGGGTGCCGTCGGTCCGCCATCTGCTCGGGTTGCGCGCGGAGCTGGGCGAGTACCGGACCTACGAGATCTCGCAGTTGCAGTACCAGAACGATGCCGCGCAGCTGGAGAGCTACGCCACGCGCATGAAAGAGTCCAAGGCGAAGATGGATGCCGCCCTCGACGCCTACAGGGGGCTCGTTTCCAGCGATGCCGAGCGCAAGCGTTTCGACGTCGTGCTCGAGGACCTGAATGCCTACACGGCCTCGCACGACAAGATGATGGTCGCCGTTGCCGCGAACGACTTCGTCGAAGCCAGTCGCATCTCCGCCGACGAATCGCGTCCGGCCCGCCGCAAGCTCTTCGCAACGCTGACCGCGCTGACCGAGTACAACGCCAAGGCGCTGGACGCGATGGTCGCGGCATCCGATGCCGCCTATCGCAGCACTGTCCTGGGTATCTCGCTGGCAATTGGCGTGCTGGTGCTGCTCGGCTCCGCCTTGGGCTTCGTGCTGGCCCGCCTGATCTCCCGACCGCTGCAGCGCGCCACGGGCGTCGCACAGGGCATCGCCGCCGGCCGCATCGATGAGCGCATCGTGGTGGACAGCGAGGACGAAGCCGGCCAGCTGCTGCGCAGCATGAGCCAGATGCAGCTGACCTTGCAGCGCTTCGCGCAGGTCCAGGGCGATATCGCCCGTCGCCACGATGAAGGCGAGATCGACTTCCGCATCGACAACCGCGACCTGCCGGGTGCGTACGGCCAGATGGCCGGCGACATCAACGCACTCGTTGACTCGCATATCCAGATCAATGCGCGTGCGATCGGCATCGTGGCGGCGTACGCGCGCGGCGATCTGTCGCAGGACATGGATCGCCTGCCCGGCCAGAAGGCGCGCATCACCGACGCCGTGGACGCGGTCAAGGGCGGCATGAACGCGATCAACGCCGAGATCAAGACGCTGGTCGACGCGGCCGTTGCCGGCGACTTCAGCCGCCGCGGCGATGCCACGCGCTTCCAGTACGTCTATCGCGACGTGGTGACCTCGCTGAACCAGCTGATGTCGACCGCCGATGACGGGCTCAACGAAGTCGGCTCGTTGCTGTCGGCCGTCGCCGATGGCGATCTGAACCGCCGCGTCGACGTGGAACTGCCGGGCCAGTTCGGCCGTCTGGCCAACGACGCCAACCGCACGGTGGACAAGCTGTCCGACATCGTGGGCCAGATCCGCCAGGGTTCGGACGCGATCAGCTCGGCCGCCGCCGAAATCGCCGCCGGCAACAACGACCTGTCGCAGCGCACCGAGTCGCAGGCGGCGTCGCTGGAAGAAACCGCGTCGTCGATGGAGGAACTCACCTCGACCGTTCGCCAGAACGCCGACAACGCACGCCAGGCCAACCAGCTGGCGCAAAGTGCGGCGGAAGTCGCAGGCCAGGGCGGCAATGTGGTGGGCGAAGTCGTGAGCACGATGGACGCGATCACGCAGTCGTCGAAAAAAATCGCCGACATCATCGGCGTGATCGACGGCATCGCCTTCCAGACCAACATCCTCGCGTTGAACGCCGCGGTGGAAGCGGCGCGCGCCGGCGAACAGGGCCGCGGTTTCGCGGTGGTCGCCTCCGAAGTGCGCTCGCTCGCGCAGCGTTCGGCGAACGCGGCCAAGGAGATCAAGCAGCTGATCGGCGATTCGGTCATCAAGGTCGAGGAAGGCAGCCACCTGGTCGACCAGGCGGGCAAGACGATGCAGGAGATCGTCAGCAGCGTGCGCAAGGTGACCGACATCATTGCCGACATCAGCGCGGCCTCGCAGGAACAGTCGGCCGGCATCGAGCAGATCAACCAGGCCATCACGCAGATGGACGAGGGCACGCAGCAGAACGCGGCCTTGGTCGAGGAAGCCTCCGCCGCCGCACGCAGCCTGGAGCAGCAGTCCGAGCAGCTGGTGCAGACCGTGGCGGTGTTCCGTGTCGCCAATGCCTCGCACGTCGCCCACGCGACGCGCCCGGCGGTCGTCGACCTGTCGGCGGCACCGCGAGTGGACAAGACCAAGGCGACGACCAAGCCCGCCGCGCGTGCGGTCGTCGCCCCGCGCAAGGTGCGCGGCGGCGCGGCGGCCGCGACGGACTCGGACTGGCAGGAGTTCTGATCCCGCCCGCTCGCCCATGGAAATGTAATTCCGTGCGCGCCCGCCCCACGCGGGCGTCGCACCTCCCCTGGCTTCCGGCGCCGCCATCGCGGCGCCGCTTCTACCGGTTTCCCGATGCCACACCCTACCCTTCGACGACTGGCGGCCGCGCTGGCCGCAGCCGTGCTTCCCTTCTGCGCCCATGCGGGCGATGTGTCCTTCAAACCCACCGGCGTCGTGTACTACGACGGCGTCGATGCCCATCCCGACGTCAAGCCGTTCGAGGATGTCGACAAGGTGCGCTCTGCACGGCTGGGCTTCGTGGCCAAGGCGGGCGAGCGCTGGCAGCTCAACGTCGAACATGAGTTCACCGAGCGCTCCACGCCGGACGCCTTCCTGCAGTTCACCCCTGCCAAGGGCCACGCGTTGCGGCTGGGTCAGTTCAAGCAGCCGTTCCTGATGGAAGACGCAACCAGTTCCCGGCAGACGCCGATGATGGAAGCCTCGCTGCTGGGTTCGTTCGCGATCGGGCGGCGGATCGGCCTGGGCTATGCGTGGTCCGATGCCGACCACGCGGTCAACGCCGCCGTCTTCGGCAAGCGGTTGGACGGCAAGAACGAAGGCATCGGTGCGGCGGTGCGCGCATCGCGCGCTTTGCATTTCGGCGACGACCTGCTGCACCTGGGCATCGGCGCATCGGTGGATTCGCCCGACAGCGACACCGCCCGTTTTTCCAGCAAGCCAGAAGCCGCGCTGGCGACGTCGAGCCTGGTCGACACAGGCACGCTCGGCGATGTCGCGCGCACCACCCGCGCCGGGCTGGAGGCGTTGTGGATCGCCGGCCCGTGGTCGCTGCAGGCCGAAGCGGCGGCGGTCCGTTCCCATCGCGATGGCGCGGCGGACCTGCGCGGCAACGGCGGCTATGCGCTCGCCAGCTGGTCGCCCACCGGGCACCGCCGCAACTACAAGGCCGGCACGGTGACCTCGCCCACGCTGGGCGATGCGATGGCGTGGGAGCTGGTCGTGCGCTACAGCGTGCTCGATCTGGATTCCGCCGCATCGCAGGGCGGCGTGCAGTCCGACTGGAACCTCGGCGCGACGTGGTACCTCAACCCGTATGCGCGCCTGATGGCGAACTACGTGATCGCCGACAGCCGCCGTCGCGGCGTGAACGACGATCCGCGCCTGCTGCTGATGCGCGTGCAGTTGCAGTTCTGAGGTCATCGGCACGCGTTTCTGACCTGCTCGTCCAGACGGCTGAGCAGGTCGAACGTACGCTTGAGACCGACGCGCTCGAGCGTGCTGTCGCGATTGGCCTTCGCCTGTTCGCAGGCGGAGGGTTTCGATGCGTTGCGAACGACGCGCGCGTGGCCCGTTCGCGCGGGAGGACGTTCGCGCTCGCGGCGCGATGAAGCCGGATGCGCCGGTTCGCGCGATGGCGCCGGATCCACCGGCGCCTCCCAGTTCGCCGCCTCGCGCGAATGCGGGCCGCATGGCGCACTCTGGTAGGTCACCGCCCCGCCCGGCGCGACGCACTTGTGCACGCCCTGCGCCGACGCCTGCGAACACGCGCAACACAACGCAAACCACCACCATTCCCATCTCCGATGCCAACGCATGCCAGCCCGCCCTTCAATGACGAAGACAGGCTAGGCGCATCGGAAAACGCAACATGTAGGAAAGTACGTCGCGCAAAGGGGAACGAGCGCGCGAATCGCCATCGGATTTCGCCGTGTCATTCGCAGCGATGTTTCCGAACGAGGTGTTGCGGAATACCTAGACCGCGTTCACCCGCGTCTGGCACTCCAGCACCAGCATCACCGCGCCATTGGGAACGCACATGGACGGACTGCTGTCGAGCACCAGCGGCCTTCCGCCCGCGAACACGCGCGTGCTGCCCTGCAACCACTGCCCGCCGGTGCAGCGCAGCGCCTCGGCCGGCGCAGGCAGGTTGCAGTGCGCGATCTCATACGGCGCGGCCACCGTCACCACGGGATGACCGGCCAGCGTGACGCGCGAATACGGCACCGTGGGCACGGCTGGCCCACCGTGCGAACACGTCACGCTTGCCCCCAGGTGCAGGATCAGGCCGCCCATCTCACACCACCGTCAGCGCGCCGTCGTTGATGGTCACCATCGAGCCGGCCAGCACGATGCTCGCGCCGCGACCGTTGCTGATGGTGATGCCCGCCTCGTTGACGGCGATCGAGGCGCCGTTCTGCGACCGCAGCAGCACGCCGCCTTCGGGCCCCGGTACGTCGGACACCGTCAGCGCATTGCGCCCCGGCGTCTGCAGCACCAGCGCGGAGGCGACCGCCTGGCCGGCCTGCGCCAGCGACGGCAGTTCCGCCGCATCGACCCAGTAGCCGCCGACCCAAATCGGCAACTCGGCATCGCCCTGTTCGAATTCCACCCACACCGGCGCGCCGACCGGCGGCAGCAGGAACAGGCCGCTCTGGTGGCCGGCCACCGGCACGCACGGCATCGCCCAGCGCGCATCGCCATCGAACACCTTGGGAACCTGCACGAGCACGCGCCCCAGCTGCAGGGGATCGATGTTGTCGACCACCACCCCGCGGAACTTGCCGTAATGGCGCTGCGGCGCGGGCTTGCTCGTGTGAGGCATCGTCCTGTTCCCTGGCGTGACTCCCCTGTGTCCTTTCGAACGTGAATGGCCTTCCGGGCAGGCCACGGAACCGATGGCGGACGCCGCTCGTCGTAATATTCAACCAATTGGTTGACAATCAGGGGGCCCGCGGTGGATATTCAACCACATGGTTGAATCCAACTCCGATCGTCTCGACGCCGTATTCCGCGCCCTCGCCGACCCGACGCGGCGCGCGATGGTACGCAGTCTTTCCCGCCAGCCGCGAAGCGTGGGCGAGTTGGCCGAACCGTTCGACATCTCGCTCGCCGCCGCGTCCAAGCACATCAAGGTGCTCGAAGGCGCGGGCATCGTGCAGCGCGAAGTCCAGGGCCGCACGCATCTGTGCCGGCTCGACGCACGCCCGCTGCACGCCGGCATGGAATGGATGCGTCATTACGAGCAGTTCTGGAACCAGCGCCTGGATGCACTGGAAACGCTGCTTCGCACCGAGGACCGCGAGAACGCCGCACGCAAGGCGCCTTCGCGCAAACCGGCTCCGGCCAAACCTTCCCGTTCGAACCGGAGCAGGCGATGAGCAACGTCACCGTGCGCGTGAGCCGACGCTTCGATGCGTCACCCGAACGCGTCTTCGATGCGTGGCTGGATCCCTCCACGCTCGGCCGCTGGCTGTACGCGACGGCCGACGGACAGATGCTCCGCGTGGACGTGGATCCGCGCGTCGGCGGTGGTTACGCCATCGTCGAACGCCGCCCGACGGGCGACGCCGCGCATTACGGGCGCTACCTGGAGATCGACCGGCCGCGTCGCCTCGTGCTCACGCTGGCACTGGAACCCGATGCGGAAGGAGACCGCATCACCGTGGACATCGCGCCCGATGGCGATGGCTGCGTGCTCACCCTCACCCACGAAATGGCGGCCGAGTACGCGCAGTACGCCGACCGCACCGAACACGGCTGGACGACGATCCTCGCATCGCTCGACCGGCACCTGCACACCACCTCCCCCATGTGAAGGAGCACCACCGATGAACGACTTCGGCACCGTCACCGCACCCGACACCGTGCGCATCGAACGCACGCTTCCCGGCCCGATCGAGCGCGTCTGGGCTTACCTCACCGAATCGGAAAAGCGCGGCACCTGGCTGGCGCGCGGCGAGATGGACCTGCGTCCGGGCGGCTCGGTCGAGCTGGTCTTCCACAACAACCAACTCACCGACAACGACGTCGCACCGCCAGCCAAGTTCGAGAAGTACGGCGGTGAACTCCGCTCGCACGGACAGGTGCTGGAATGCGATCCGCCGCGGCTGCTGGTGTTCACCTGGGACGAGGCGGACGGCAGCGATTCGCAGGTGCGCATGGAACTCGCGCCGAAGGGCGAGCAGGTGCAGCTGGTGGTCACGCACAGCAGGCTTGCGAGCCGCGACGGCATGGTCAGCGTTTCTGGTGGCTGGCATACGCACCTGGGCATCCTCGCCGACCGTCTTGCGGGACGTACGCCGGAGGGATTCTGGAAGACGCTGGCGCCGATCAATGCGGAGTATGAGAAGCGGATTCCGGCGTAGTGACGTCATCGCAGGATGGGATTCGCATCGCCGAACCCATCCTGCGTGGACTTGTAGCCCGGGTAAGCGAATCGCACGGGTTGAGCGCGACAGTCCCCGGGTGCGCTTCGCTTAGCCGGGCTACGACGGCCTCGCCTAGGTTGTGCGGTACTCTGCCCGCATGAACCTTCCCATGCGCATCCGCACCGCCCTCGCCGCCTTCGCTACCCTCGCGCTGCTCACCGCCTGCGCCGATCCCGGGCCGCCGCCGGGCGGCGTGATTCCGAAGTTCGAGATCGTCGACCAGCAGGTGGGCACCGGCGCGGAAGCGAAATCCGGCATGGACGTCACCGTGCACTACACCGGCTGGAACTATGACAAGGCCAAACCGGACGGGCGCGGCGAGAAGTTCGACAGCTCGCGCGATCGCAACACGCCTTTCACCTTCCTGCTCGGCGCCGGGCGCGTGATCCGCGGCTGGGACGAAGGCGTCGCCGGCATGCGCGTGGGCGGCAAGCGCGTGCTGATGATTCCGGCCGAGTACGGCTACGGCCGCAAGGGCGCCGGCGGCGTGATTCCGCCCAACGGCTCACTCGTGTTCGAGGTCGAACTGCTCGACGTGCGCGCGCACTGAGCGCAACGCATCACGCGAGTTCGCGGCACGCCTGCGCCGCGATCTCGAACGAACGCACGCGCGCGGCATGGTCGAAGACGTTGGCGGTGATCAGCAATTCGTCCGGCTTGTGGCGTTCGATGAACGCCGCCACGCCTTCGCGCACCGTCTCCGCATCCCCGACGACTGAACACGCCAGCGCCTGCGACACGCCGCTTTTTTCCAGCGGGTTCCAGTAGGTTTCGATGTCGTCGATCGGCGCCGGAATCAGCCCCGGATGACCGCGACGCAGGTTCACGAACGCCTGCTGCAACGTGGTGAACAGCCGCCGTCCTTCGGCATTGGTGTCGGCACCGACGACATTCAGCGCCAGCATCGTGTGCGGTTGTTGCAGGCGCTTTGAAGGCTTGAACTCGCGGCGATACATCGTGAGTGCGTGATCCATCGCATCGGGCGCGAAGTGCGAGGCGAACGCGAACGGCAGCCCCAGTTGCGCAGCCAGGCGCGCCGAGAACAGGCTTGAACCCAGCAGCCACACCGGCACGTCGAGTCCCGCGCCCGGCACCGCGCGCACCGCCTGCGTGGCCTGCACCGGTTCGAAGTAATGCAGCAGTTCCACCACGTCCTGCGCGAACATGTCGGCCGCTTCGAAATAGCGTCGCAACGCATGCGCGGTGGCATGGTCCGTACCCGGCGCGCGACCGAGACCGAGGTCGATGCGGTTCGGATAAAGCGACGCGAGCGTGCCGAACTGCTCTGCGACCTGCAACGGAGCGTGGTTGGGCAGCATGATGCCGCCGGCGCCGACGCGGATCGTCTTCGTGCCGCAGGCGACATGGCCGATCAACACCGCCGTCGCCGCGCTCGCGATGCCGGGCATGTTGTGGTGTTCGGCCAGCCAGTAGCGATGGAAACCCAGGCGCTCGGCGTGTCGCGCCAGGTCGAGCGTGTTCGCGAACGCCTGCGCGGCATCGCTGCCCTCGGTGATCGGGGCAAGGTCGAGGACGGAAATGGGGATCATGCAGGCGCTCCTTGGCGGCGAGCCTTCGTACTGGGGGCGGACGCGCGGATTGCCACCCGCGCGGCGTTCCATCCCTGCATGTTCAGCATTGCACGCACGGCGCCATCATCGCGTGAGGCTTCACCACAGGTCGAACGATACGCCTTCGCGCTCGTTGTCCCACACCGTGCTGAACACCCACCAGCGGCCGTGTTCGAAGCACAGCTGGATGCTGTTCGCACCGCGCTTGATCACCGGCGATTCCAGCGATTCGCGCGCCTCGTACCGGCTCCACACGTGCGCGACCTGGCCGAAGCGTTCCACGCGCTGGTCGATCTCCACTTCGAAGAAACCGTTGGCGGCGAAGTACGGAGCTACATCGACGATGTAGCTTTCGACATCGAACACCACCGCGCGCGTACCGCCATCGGCGTCGACGACCGTGCGCAGGCTGCGCGCCTGCGGATGCTGGAGGAAACGGAAGCGCGCCCAGTCGCGCGGCGCGCCGGCCGGGCCGGAAATGCATTCGTAGATCGCCCGCACGATCGTCGGGATGTCCTGCGTGTCCTGCCACCATTGCGGGTTCGTGTCCTGCGGCTGCTGCATGGCCTGCTCCTTCGCGTGGGCTCCCATCATGCTGCGCACGGTGTCAACGGAAGTGGAAGGCCCAGGCGGCATACTCGGCACGGTTTTCTCCACGGACCCGACGCCATCCAAACCGCCTCCGCCCTCGACGTGTTCCGCGCGTTCGCGCGCCTGGGCCTGACCTCGTTCGGCGGGCCGATCGCGCATCTGGGCTATTTCCGCGAGGAATTCGTGGTGCGCAGGCAATGGCTCGACGATGCGCGCTACGCGCAGCTGCTGGCGATCTGCCAGTTCCTGCCGGGACCGGCCAGCAGCCAGATGGGGTTCGCGATCGGCCTGTTGCGCGCGGGCTGGCGCGGCGCGCTGGCGGCGTTCGTCGGCTTCACCCTGCCCTCGGCGCTGCTGATGTTCGGCTTCGCGTCGGTGTCCGCGAGGCTGGATCGCGGGCTGGGTGCCGCCGTCGTGCATGGATTGAAGCTGGTCGCGGTGGCGGTGGTCGCGCACGGACTGCTCGGCATGGCGCGGCAGATGACGCCGGACCTGCGGCGCATCGCCATCGCGCTGATCGCGCTGGCGTGCGTGTTGTGGCTCGGCAGCGCGTGGGCGCAGCTGATGGCGATCGCGATGGGTGCGGTGCTCGGCGCACTGTGGTGCCGGCGCGTCGCCTCGCACGCGGATTTGAAGGCGCCGCTGCCGCTTCGTTACGGACGTGGCGTTGCGATCGCCTGCCTGGTCGTCTTCGCATGCGGTCTGAGTGCCGCACTCGCGTGGCCATCGAAGGAACCCACCCTCGGCGCGATGGCCGGCGCGTTCTACCGCGCGGGCGCGCTGGTGTTCGGCGGCGGCCACGTCGTGCTGCCGCTGTTGCAGGAGGCGCTGGTGGATACCGGATGGATCGCGTCCGGCACGTTCCTCGCCGGGTATGGCGCGGCGCAGGCGGTGCCGGGACCGATGTTCTCGATCGCCGCCTACCTCGGCGCCGTCGTGCCGACGGGCTGGCCGCCGGCCGCATCGGCATGCGTGGCGTTGCTGGCGATCTTCCTGCCGGGCTTCGCGCTGCTCACCGCGACGCTGCCTTCCTGGCAGCGCGTGCAGTCGATGCGCGGCGCGGTGCCGATGCTCGCGGGCGTGAATGCGGCCGTTGTCGGTCTGCTGGCGGCGGCGTTCCACGATCCGGTCTGGACGCAGGGCATCGCGTCGTGGGGCGATGTTGCGATCGTGGTGGTCGCGTTCGCGTTACTGCTGCGGTTGCGCGTGGGGGCGTTGTGGGTGGTGGCGTGGTGTGTGGGGGCTTCGGTCGCGGGGTATTGGTTGTAGTCGGCGTCGACGGCAAAAGAAGGCTTTGCTCGTGTAGAGAGCGGACATCGCCGATGCGGCCATGAGCGCACGATCCGCCCTCACCCCAACCCCTCTCCCGCGAGCGGTAGAGGGGCTTCAAAGTCTCTCAAGACTCCGACTTCTTCTTTTCCTCGACCGGCGTCAACCGCAGGTCCTGGAAATCGAAGCTGAAATCCGTTAACGGCGAAATCGCCTCCATCCGCGCCTCGCGCACTTCACCGTCGGCATCCAGCACGAAGGTCACGAACGCATCGGCGTTGAGCCAGCGCTGGTTCCATCGGACGATGAAGGTGTCGTGCTGCCACGGTTCCATTCGTCCGACCAGATCCGGCGTGCGCGTGAAGCGCATCACCAGCCCGTCCTTGTCCTGTTCGACGACGATGTCGCCGTACCACGGATCGCGATACGTGCGTGCATACGCCGACAACCGGCGCGACGGCGGCGCGTCGGCCTCGCGCGCTTGGACGTGCTTGCGCCAGTCCTCGTCGGCCTTGTCCTTCGACTTGGCCAGCGCGGCGGCGTAGGCGGCGGTCCAGTCGGTGCGCGGGGCATCGCCGAAGGCGTCGAGCACGCGCATCGTCACCGCATTGAACGCGCCGCCGACTTCGGCGTTGGTCAGCACGATCACGCCCAGCTTCTGCTGCGGCACCATCGTCACGCGCGACACCATGCCCGGCCAGCCGCCGGTATGCGACACGACCTTGCGGCCGCGGTAATCCGACAACTGCCAGCCTTCGCCATAGCCGAGGAAATTCGGCCTGGCCGCTTCGAGTTCGGGCACCAGCGGCTTGGGGATCGTGATCGGCGTGATCACCGACCACATCTCCTGTTGGCGTTCTTCCGAGAACAACCGCTGCTGCGTGCCCTTCGCATCGGTGAAGGTGCCGCCGGCCAGCTGCATGTTCACCCAGCGGCTCATGTCGTGGACGCTGGAATACAGGCCGCCCGCGCCGGACACGTTATGCCAGGTCATGCGCGGCGCGGGCTGGAGGTCCTTGAAATCGGCCTTCGCGTGGCCGGTGGCGACGTTGTCGCGCGGGCGCAGCGCATCGGAATTGAAGCGCGTGTCGCGCATGCCCAGCGGCGCGAAGATGCGCTGCTGCAGGAACTGCGCGTAGCTCTGGCCGCTGGCCTGCTCGATCACCAGCTGCGCCACACCGTAGAGGATGTTGTCGTAGGCGTACTGGCCGCGGAAGCTGCCGGTGAGCGGCACGTCCTTCAGGCGGCGCGCGACGTCCTCGGTCGTGTAATCCGTGCCCGGCCAGTACAGCAGGTCGCCCGCGCCGAGGCCCAGGCCACTGCGATGCGCCAGCAGGTCTCGCACGCGCATTTCCTGCGTGACGTAGGCATCGGACATGCGGAACCACGGCAGGTGGTCGATGACGCGATCGTCCAGGCTCAGCTTGCCTTCGTCGGCGAGGATCGACAGCGAGGCGGCGGTGAACGCCTTGGTGTTGGAGGCGATGGCGAACAGCGTGTTCGCATCGACCGTCGCCGGCTTGCCCATCTCACGCACGCCGAAGCCGCGTTCGAGCACGACCTGCCCGTCCTTCACCACGGCCACCGCGATGCCCGGCACGTCGAACTGCTTGCGCACGCCTTCGACGTAGGCATCGAAATCCTGCAGCTGCGGCGGCAACGCGGCGTCGCCGGCTTGCACGGCCCCGGTTGCGATGAGGAGCGCCAATGCGGCGGAGACAGTCGTGCGGCGATGCATGGGCGAAGCGGCTCCTGCGGTACGAGCGGTCGAAGATACCCGCTTTGACGCGCGGGCGAACTGCACGGAAGTTGGCCAAACGCCGGGCGGAACGCGACGCACAGGCATAATTGCCTGCCCCGTCCGTCGCGCCCCGCATGCCCACGTCCCCGCAGCTCCACGTCCGCCTCGCCATCGTCGGCGGCGGCCCCGCCGGCCTGATGGCGGCCGAGGTCGCGCGCGCGGCCGGCGTGGAGGTGGACCTGTTCGAAGCCAAGGGCTCGGTTGGGCGCAAGTTCCTGATCGCCGGCAAGGGCGGCCTCAACCTCACCCATGGCGAGCCGCGCCCGGGCTTCGACGCGCGTTACGGCGCGCGGGCGCACGAGATCGGCGCATGGCTGGACGATTTCGATGCCGATGCATTGCGCGAATGGGCGCGCGGGTTCGGCATCGATACCTACATCGGCACGTCGGGCCGCGTCTTCCCGACCGACCGCAAGGCCGCCCCATTGCTACGCGGCTGGGTGCGGCGCCTGCGCGAGGACGGCGTGCGCTTCCATGTGCAGCATCGCTGGCTGGGCTGGACCGACGAGGGCGCGCTGCGTTTCGCGACGCCGGACGGCGAGGTCAGCGTGGGCGCCGATGCGACGGTGCTGGCGCTCGGCGGCGGCAGCTGGCCGGAGCTGGGTTCCGATGGCGCGTGGGTGTCCGCATTGCAGTCGCGCGGTATCGATGTCGCGCCGTTGCAACCGTCCAACTGCGGCTTCGACATCGGCTGGAGCGAACACTTCGCCAGCCGCCACGCCGGCGCGCCGCTGAAGCCGGTCGTCGCGCATTGGCACGATGCCTCCGGGCATCCGCACGAGTTGCAGGGCGAGTGCGTGGTCACGCGGACCGGCATCGAAGGCAGCCTGGTCTATGCGTTGTCGGCGATGTTGCGCGATGCGATCGCGGCGCAGGGCGATGTAACGCTGGAACTCGACCTTGCGCCGGGGCGCGAGCTTCATCGCCTTCGTGCGGATCTCGACAAGCCGCGTGGCGGGCGGAGCCTCACGGAACAACTGCGTCGGCAGGCAGGCATCGAGGGCGTGAAAGCGGCGCTGCTGTACGAAGTGCTTGGCAAGGACGCGATGCAGGACACGCAACTGCTTTCGCGCACGATCAAGCGCCTGCCGTTGCGGTTGCTACGCGCGCGGCCGATCGCGGAGGCGATCAGCAGCGCGGGCGGTGTTCGCCTGGAGGCCCTGGACGCCGCGACGCTGATGGTGGACGCGATGCCTGGCGTGTTCTGCGCAGGCGAGATGCTCGACTGGGAAGCGCCGACAGGCGGCTATCTGCTGACGGCATGCTACGCGAGTGGGGTGCGCGCTGGACGTGGGGCTGTGGAGTGGTTGCGCAAGCGTGGTTGAGCGACGCGTTGCACGGGCCACATCCCGTTACTGCCTGGTCTTGAAATCCATCATCCCGGCGAATACCGGGCTCCGATCGTCACGCCAACAGTCCACACACCGTCATTCCAGCGAAAGCTGGAACCCATTTTGATCGGGCTCTTGTAGCCCGGGTAAGCGCAGCGCCCCCGGGTTTGCGTGACAGGTCCCGGGTGCGCTGCGCTTACCCGGGCTACGAGAGTCACGCTTCGCACATCGCGAACGCGCGCGAGATCGCATGCCCCGCCCTGCCGAGCACGGGATAGGCTCTCCGGAGCGCTCAAACGGCCGTCATCCCGGCGTCGGCCTGGATCCAGGCTGTCACGCCATCAGCGCTTCGCGACCTTCTTGCCTTCCGCATCGCCACCGCCGGCGATCGGGAAGTACTGCGTGCTCGCGCACAGTTCCACGCCCGTGGCCGAAGCGGCCGGCAGATCGGTGCCCTTCAGTGCGATGAGCTTGAGCGTCTCGCCCGTCGTGTCCTCGACCTTCGCCAAGGCGATGAAGCCGGTGCGGTTGCCACCGCACATCGCGTTGGAGGGCGATTGCGTCGGCGGGGTTTCCTCGAGCACGCGGCGCAGTTCGATCGGCTGCGAGGCATCGACGATCATCGCCTGCGCATACGTCGCGCCGGCCGAATACTGATCGCCACCGCTCACCAGCGCGACACGTTCGGTGGTGAAGCTGGCGCCGTTCTCGCCCTTGATGAGCGTGTCTTCCAGCGACAGTTTGCCGGTGACCGCGGTCGCGACCGGGTTGCCCGGGTCGAATTCCCCCAGCGCGACCGGCTTGATCATCGGAGGCGCGGCGCGTTCGACCGGCTTGGCGTTGACGTCGGGCTGCGGGTTGGCGGCCGGCGGCGGCGCGGTGATGGCCTCCGGCGGCGCGGTGTTCACCGGCGCCTCGGGCTGGCAGGCCGCCAGCACCAGCAGCGTCGCCACCAGCGGGGCCATTCGCATCGAACCGGATTTCGTCATCGCCTTGCTCACTGATCTGGGCTCCTTGCGGGTCGTGGACGCGGCGGGGGAAGTCCGTGCCGCGTCAGGCGGCGTCGTCCACGAGGGGTTGCAGTTGCGGGTCGAGCGCGATGCGCCCGTCGAATACGAAACAGCGGCCATCGTAATGGCGGCCGCCGACCTGCTCAAAGTAACCCAGGATGCCACCGTCGAGCTGCAACACGTTTTGCATTCCGTCGGCCTGCATCCACACCGCCGCCTTTTCGCAGCGGATGCCGCCGGTGCAGAAGCTGACCACGGTCGCATCGCGCAACGTGTCGCGGTGCGGTTCCAGCGCGGCCGGCAGGTCGGTGAAATTGTCGATGGGCAGGGTCAAGGCGCCCGTGAACGTTCCGTAGCCGAACTCCTCGCGGTTGCGCGTGTCGAGCATCACCACCGGCTTGCCCGCATCGTCGAAGCCCCGGTCCAGCCAGCGCGCCAGCGTGTGCGGCTCCACGATCGGCGCGCGGCCGTCGGACAGCGGCGACGCGTTGTCGCGGCGGAAGCTGATGATCTCCGGCTTCACCTTCGTCTTCAGCCGGCCGAACGGCTGGGCCTGGCTATGGCTGCGCTTCACGATGAGGTCGGCGAAACGCGCGTCCTCGCGCAATGCTTCGAGGAAGCCGTCGAGCGCAGCGTCCTCGCCCGCGAGGAACAGGTTGATGCCTTCGCCCGCGACGAGGATGGTGCCGCGCAGCGCGGCGGCCTCGGCGCGGTCGTGCAGAACCTGCGCGAACTCGGCGGGCTGGGCGATGGAAACGAAGTGGTAAGCGGCGATATTGAGCATGCGTCTATTGTAAGACGCACAAATAACTTTAACTTTGAACTATAACTTACTGATTCATATTGATCGATGGCGGCGTCCGGCGCAGCCAATGCGCCGCCAGGGCCAACCAAACCAGGATCGCTGCGATCACCGCCTTCTGGCTGAGCCCACGCGGGAGCTCGCGCCATAACGCATGCAGCCACAACGCGGCGAAGCAGAACAGCGCCAGGCCGAAGGCCAGCGCGAACTGTCGGCGCCAGCGGGGATCGCGCCGCAGCGCCCAGCTCTGCATCAGCATCCCGAGCGTCGTGCCGAGGAACGCGAGCGGCGCGGAAACCGCATGGATGGTCCCCGCCGTCGTGAGCGCGGCCGCGCCGCCGCGGTCGGTTTCGGCCCATGCGGTCACCGACAGCGCGATCGCGCCGACCAGGAACAGCACCAGAGCAACCGGGCTGCGCCCTTCGCGCGTAGCCGCGCCGTAATAACCGGCGCCGATCAACGCCAGGCTCATCGACAGTCCGAGGTAGGCCAGCTGCAGCCACGCGCCGAGCGGACCCAGCAGGTAGAAGCTCAGCGTCGCACGGACGAATTCCAGGTCCGTGCGCAGGAACTGCATCGCGGCAGCGACCACCGCGAAGACGATGACGCCGGCCAGCGCCCACGTCCCGATCGTGCGCGTTCGCGCGGCGGTGAGCTGCGCCTGCGCGACGGCCGGGACGTCGGACATCAACGCGCGCCCATGTAGTCGAGCTTGCCGACCGGCACGCCGTTGTGGCGCATCAGCGCGTAGGCGGTGGTCACATGGAAGAAGAACTGCGGCAGGCCGTACTGGAGCAGGTAGCCACGGCCGTCGAAGCGGCGCTCCTTCGGGGTGCCGGGACGCAGCACGATCTCGCGCTCGCCCGCGCCTTCGAACAGCAGCGCGTCCAGTCCTTCGACGAAGGCGAGCGTGCGTGCGATGCGCTGGCGCAGTTCGGCGAACGTGCGCTCCTCGTCCGGCATGGCCGGCACTTCCACGTCGGCCAGACGGGCGCTGACGCTCTTGGCGAAATCGCAGGCGATCTGCACCTGGCGCAGCAACGGGAACATGTCCGGGAACAGGCGCGTCTGCAGCAGCACTTCGGGGTCGTAACCCTGGGCCTTGGCGTGTTCCTCGCTCTTGGCAAGGACGCCGTCGAGCGCGCCGAGCATGTGGCGGAACACGGGCACGCTGGCGTCGTGGAGGGACAGGGACATGGGCGACTTCCGGTAAGTGGGATGCGGCGATGTTACACACTCGCGCCGTGCAGCCGGTGTCGGGTTTTACCGCGCCCCGGAGTAAGCCGCGCCATCATCCCGGTGTAGGGCCGGATCCTCCGACCGCCGCCGCCCGCTCACGCCGAAGCAAGCACGCCGCGCTCCCGCGCCAGCGAGCCGTACAGCGATTCGACCTGCCGCATCAGCGTCTCCGAACTCCAGCGGCGCGCATCATTCGGTCCGGCCGCCGCCAGCTGCGCGCGCAGTTCCGGCGAACGCAGCACCTGCGCGGTCCTTTCTGCGAAGGTATCGACGTCTTCGGGCGCGACCACGGCGCTGTGCGTATCCCGCAGCACCATGGCGGTGCCCATCACCGCGGTGGAGACGATCGGCACGCCCAGCGCCATCGCCTCGATCAATACCAGCCCCTGCGTTTCCGTCGGCGAGGCGAACACGAACGCGTCGCCTGCCTTGTAGGCATCCAGCAGCGTGGTGCGGCGGTCGAGGTTGCCGAAGAAGCGCACGTTCGCCCCGATGCCCAGCTCGCCCGCGAGCCGGCGCAGTCGAGCTTCGTCCGGGCCTTCGCCGGCGATCAGGAACAACAGGTCCGGGAACTCGTCCACCAGCCTGCGCACCACGCGCAACAGGAAGGCGATGTTCTTCTCCAGCGACAGCCGGCTCACCGTGACCAGCGTCGGGCGTTCCGGCGCGATGCCGTGTTTCTCCCGGAAGCGCGCGCCGTCGCCGCCCTGGAATTCGGCGAGATCGATGCCGGTGGGCAGCACCGTGTGCGGCGTGGCGATGCCGTATCGCTGCAGCACGTCGACCATCTGCGCGCTGGGGACGATCAGGCGGTCCACGCCATGGCACAACCTGCGCGACGCGGCGCGCGCGACGAAGCGGCCCAGCGACGTCGGCAACCATGGCAGGTAGTGGCCGACGTATTCCTCGAAGTAGGTGTGGTACGTCTCCACCGTCGGGACGCCAACCTCGCGCGAGAGCTGCACGCCCATCGAATGCGCGCGGAACGGCGTGTGGATGTGGATCACGTCCCACTCCCGCGCGGCGAGTTGTTCGCGGATGCGGCGCGCATGTTCGGCGCGCATCAGGCGGTCCTCCGGATCGAAGAAGATCACCCGCGCCGGGACGCGGATCACCTCGAATTCGCCCTCTCCGCCGTGCTGGTCCTGGCCGCTGCCTTCGCCGTAATCCGGAGCGACGATGGTCACCGCGTGCCCCATGCGCGCCAGCGACCGGGCGAAGGTGCGGATCGAGGTGGACACCCCGTTCACGCGCGGGAAGTACACGTCCGACAGCATCAGCAGGTTCATCGCGTGCATCCGTCCGGCGCCGGCCGCCGGTTTGTACGATTGCAGCGGAGATTTGTGACAGTAGTGAGATGCGCGAAGCGCGCGGGTCCGAAACGGCTTACGGCTCCCCCGGTTCCCACCGCTGCGGCCCCGCGCCCTGCCCGCCCAGCACGTCGCCCGGATTGGCCAGCCGGCAACGGTCCAGCGAGAGGCAGCCGCAACCGATGCAGTCGTCCAGGGTGTCGCGCATGCGGATCAGCTCGGCGATGCGCGCATCCAGTTCCTCCCGCCACGCGCTGGACAATCGCGACCAGTCGCGGCGCGTGGGCGTACGGGCTTCGGGCAGGCTCGCCAATGCATCGCGGATCGCCACCAGCGGCATGCCCACGCGCTGCGCTGCGCGGATGATCGCGATCCGCCGCAGCGTGTCGCGCCCGTAGCGGCGCTGGTTGCCACCGCTGCGATGGCTGTGGATCAGGCCCTTGGCCTCGTAGAAGTGCAGTGCCGATACCGCCACGCCGCTGCGTTTGGCGACATCGCCGACGCTCAGTTCCTCGCCGCCCATCGGCTTGACCTCAACTTAACTTGAGGTTCTATCCTCGCGTCCGTCATCGTTTCGAGTCAATCCCGCACGCATGGATACCCGCAATGCACGCGACGGCTACGTCGCACGCACCGCGCCCGCGCCGACGATGCAGGCCGTGGTGTTCGATGAATACGGCGCGGCCGATGTGCTGCGCCTGGCGGACATTCCGCGGCCCGAACCCGGTCGCGGCGAAGTGCGCATACGCGTGCGCGCCGCCGGCGTGCAGCCGGCCGATTGCGCCACGCGCAGCGGCTGGTTCGCGCAGCGCGGGATCGGGATGGCGCCGTTTCCGCGGCAGCTCGGAAACGAGTTCGCGGGCGTGATCGATGCCGTCGGGGAAGGCGTGGCGTCGATGAACATCGGCGACGAAGTACTGGGCTGGACCACGGCCAACGCGTATGCCGAAGCCGTCGTCGTTCCGATCGGACAGCTCGTGCCGAAGCCGGTGATGATGTCGTGGGCCGTCGCCGGCGCGTTGTCTGCCTCGGGGCAGGCGGCGCACACTGCGGTGGAAACGCTGGCGATCCGCCGCGGCGACACCGTGCTCGTGCACGGCGCGGCCGGCGGCGTCGGCACGATGGCCGTCCAGCTGGCGCGGGTGCGAGGCGCGCACGTGATCGGCACCGCCAGTCGCGAAAACCACGATTACCTGCGCGCGCTCGGCGCCGAACCCGTGCTGTACGGCCCGGGACTGGCCGACCGTGTGCGCGCCATCGCACCGCATGGCGTGCATGCGGCGCTGGACGGTAGCGGTCGCGGCGCGCTGGACGCGTCGATCGAGCTGGGCATCGATCCGGCGCGCATCGCCACGCTGGTCGACATGGAAGACGTGCAGCGCCTGGGCGCGCGGGCGATCCGCAGCCAGCGCAGCCGCGAGCGCCTGCAGGAGCTGGTCGACCTGCACGATGCCGGCCTGCTGCGCGTCCATGTTCGCGATATCTATCCCCTCGCCTACGCGGCCGTGGCGCATCGCGACGTGGAGAACGGCCACGGCCGTGGCAAGGTGGTGCTCATGGTGTACGAGACGAAGGGATTCGCGCTGTGATGGAAGGACCTCGGGACGACGCGGCGCCACAGGTGTCGCAGGAGGCGATGCTGGCTGGCGATGCGACTGCCGCGACGGCGCGCACCGAAAGCCTGTTCGACCGCCGTTATCGCGGCGCGACCATCGGCGCCTGCGTGCTCGTCGCGTTGTACGCGTTCGAATCGCTCGCCGTCGCGACCGCGATGCCGACCGTCGCGCAGGCGCTCGACGGCCTGGCGCTCTACGCGCTCGCGTTCGGAGGCACGCTGGCCTCCTCCGTGGTGGGCATGGTCGCGTGCGGACGCTGGGCCGACCTGCGCGGACCGGCGCCGCCGCTCAGGCACGGCATCGTGTGGTTCTGCCTCGGCCTGCTGGTCGCCGGCTTCGCGCCGTCTATGGAGGTGTTGCTGCTGGGCCGCGTCGTGCAGGGATTCGGCGGCGGGCTGATGTCCGTGGCGCTGTACGTCGCGGTCGGACGCGTGTATCCGCCGGCCATGCATCCGCGCATCTTCGCGTCCTTCGCCGCGGCATGGGTCGTCCCGGCCGTGGTCGGGCCGACGATTGCCGGCGCGATCGTCGAACATTTCGGCTGGCGGTGGGTGTTCCTTTCGGTGCCGCTGCTGGCGATCGCCGCGGCCGCGTTCGTGCTGCCCGCCGTGCGCGGACTGGGCGGTGCGGACGGCCACGCGCACGACGATGAAGGCGCGCAACCGCATCGTCTGGCGTGGGCCATCGGCGCGGCGTTGAGCGCACTCGCGCTGCATTACGCCGGACAACTGCACCACGGCGGCGGCGCGGCGATGCTGGCGCTGTCCGCGCTCGCATTGCTCGTGTGCGCCTGGCACCTGCTGCCGCGCGGCACGCTGCGCGCCGCGCGCGGATTGCCGACGGTGGTGATGATGCGCGGCATCGCGTCGGGCGCGTTCTTCGGCACGGAGGTGTTCATCCCGCTGCTGCTTTCGCGCGAACGCGGCCTGTCGCCGACGATGGCCGGTGCCGCGCTCACGCTCGGTGCGCTGGGGTGGTCGGCGGGCTCGTGGTATCGCAGCCGGCCTTCGCAGCCGTTCGCACCATCCCAGCTGCTGCGCATCGGCATGTCGATGATCGTGATCGGCATCGGCGGCGTCGCCTGCGCGGTGTCTCCGTCGGTGCCGGTCAGCGTGGGAATCCTTGGCTGGATCGCCGCCGGCTTCGGCATGGGCCTGCTGTTCCCGACGCTGTCGGTGCTGATCCTGGAGCTGTCGCCGCCGAATCGGCAGGGCGTGAATTCCTCCGCGCTGCACCTGTGCGATGCGTTGTTCACCGCGACGGTGCTCGCGATAGGCGGATCGGTGTTCGCCGCGTTGATGACGCGCGCGCCGTCGATGGCCTACCAGGTCGGCTTCGCGATCACCGCTGCGCTCGCGCTGCTCGGCGCGGTGCTGGCGTCGCGGGTGAAGCCAGCCGCCTAGCGCTCGTCGGCAGCGACCGACCAGCGCCAGCCGATGATGACGCCCGTGATGGCGACGCCGATGGCGAGGGCATGGCCCGCCAAGTTCTGCGGGCCATGGTCGAGGATCAGCCACACGACCAGTGCCGTCACGGCGAGAGCGACGTACATGCGCCAGCTGGTCACGAAATCCAGTACGAATACCAGCACATCCACGATCAACGACATCGCCGCATCCCTGTTTGGCATCCCGGCGACAGGCTAATCGTGCGAGCCGGAAATCGCCATGCGGGCACAAGGATGACGGTGTGGCGGCTATGGGCCTTCCGGCACGGCCGTTTCTTCCGGACGCACGCCATAGCCGGCCAGGCGCCAGATGCCGTCGGCCTCGTGCTCCAGGGTGACCAGTTCCTCGCCCGACCACGCCTGGAAGCGGGACAGGAACGTCAACCGCAGGAACTGGGATTCGTCCCGATTGCGATACGCGCCGACCCAGTCGCGGGCGAGCAGCGCCCCCTGGCCTTCACGGAACGACGCGACGGCGCCGGCGACCTCGTCCGCCGGCACCATGGCCCGCGCGGTCCCGGAAGCGCGCTCCCAGAGATCCTGCATCCGGCCCTCGTCGATTTCTTCAAGCAGGCGCAGGGCAGCCCGGATCAGGGCCGCCACGTGGGGAATCGCGTCATGGGAAATGTTCATGGCGCGCATGGTTCCCGATACGCCGTCCCCGCTCCATCGGACTTGTCTTATTTGCGCGGTCCATTCAGGAGATTTGCAAGAACCGGCGGGAAACCTCAGGCGCCCGGCCCGCGCATCGCCATCACCTCACGACGCGGCGGCGCGCCGAACAGGCGGCGGTATTCGCGACTGAACTGCGACGGGCTTTCGTATCCCACGCGATGGCTCGCGGCGGCCGCCTCGATGCCGTCCACCAGCATCAGCCGCCGCGCTTCCTGCAGCCTCAGCTGTTTCTGGTACTGCAGCGGCGTCATCGCGGTGGCGGCCTTGAAACGCTCGTGCAGCGACGATGCGCTCATGTGCGCGGCGGCGGCGAGCTGCTCGATACGCAACGGTTCGTGGTAACGCTGCCGGATCAGGTCGATCGCACGCGCCACGCGTTGCGAAGGCCCTTCGACGTCGCACAGCTCGCGCAGGCGTTCGCCGAGTTCGCCGGTGAGCACGCGGTAATGGATTTCGCGCGTGGCCAGCGGCGCGAGGACCGCCGCTTCCTCCGGCGTGTCGAGCAGGCGCACCAGGCGCAGGACGGCGTCGAGCAGCGTCGGGCTCGTGCGTCCGACGAACACCGCGCGACCGCCCCGCCGCGACGTGCGTTCGGCTGGCACCTGCTGGAGCATCTCGTTGACCAGCGCGGGGTCGATGTCGATGCGCAGGCACAGGTACGGCGATTGCGGCGTGGCATCGAGGATCTGCCCGGTGATCGGCAGCGACATCGACACGACGAGGTAGTTGAGCGCGTCGTAGTGGAACACCTCGTCGCCCAGCAGTGCCCGCTTGCTGCCCTGCACGACCACGCACAGGCTCGGGTGGTAGACGGTGGGCAACGGCTGCGACGGCTCGCTGGCGCGGATCAGCGAAAGGCCGGGCACGGGCGATTCATGCAATCCGTCGCCGGGGATGTTTCGGGCAATCCGGTCGGCCAGTTCTGCCTGCTGCGCCTCCATTCCGTGGGGCGCGGCGATGACGTTCGAGGCTCGCGTATTCATGGTTCAACGCCTCCGATGGGCACGCCGCGATTATGCGCCGGCTGTGCGGTGCGCCAAGGACGTGGCGCACAGACCCGGAGGATCGGGCAAGGATCGCAGAGCAATGGGCTAACGCGTCCGGGGGCGCCGGGAGGAGCATGTGTCCCACGCCCCCACCTCCCCAGGAGACCCGCATGAACGTTCCCTTCCCCCGTCGCACGCTCGGCCGCCAGGGCCTGGTCGTGTCCGCCATCGGCCTGGGCTGCATGGGCATGTCGGACTTCTACGGCCCAAGCGATGAAGCCGACAACCTCGCCGTGCTGAACCATGCGCTCGATATCGGCGTGAACTTCCTCGACACCGCCGACATGTACGGCGTGGGCCGCAACGAGGAGCTGCTCGCCAAGGTGCTGCGCACGCGCCGCGACGAGGTCGCGCTCGCCACGAAGTTCGGCAACGTGCGCGCGCCCAACGGCGATTTCCTCGGCATCGACGGCTCGCCCGGATACGTGGCCGCCGCGTGCGATGCCAGCCTCAAGCGCCTGGGCGTGGACCACATCGACCTGTATTACCAGCACCGCGTCGATCCGAAGGTACCGATCGAAGACACCGTCGGCGCGATGGCCCGCCTGGTCGAAGCCGGCAAGGTGCGCCACCTTGGCCTGTCCGAAGCGTCCGGCGCGACCGTGCGCCGCGCCGCAGCGGTGCATCCCATCGCCGCGCTGCAGAGCGAATATTCGCTGTGGACGCGCGACGTCGAGAACGATGCGCTGCTCGCATGCCGCGAACTGGGCATCGGTTTCGTCGCCTACAGCCCGCTCGGCCGCGGCTTCCTGACCGGCGCGATCCAGAACACCGCCACGCTCGCCGACAACGACTGGCGCCGCCAGAACCCGCGCTTCCAGGACGGCAACATCGACCAGAACCAGCAACTGGTGCAGGCGGTGACCGAGCTGGCCCGCGAACGCGATGCCACGCCCGCACAGCTGGCGCTCGCATGGCTGCTGCATCGCGGCCCGGACATCGTGCCGATTCCCGGCACGCGCCGCATTTCGCGACTGGACGAGAACGCCGGCGCGGCGCGCATCGATCTGACGATCGGAGAACTGCGTCGACTCGATGAAGTGCTGGCGACGCATGAGGTCGCCGGCACTCGCTATCCGGCGGCGGGCATGGCGAACGTCAACGCCTGATGCCTTCGAAGGTGGGCAGAACCCGCCTTCGTACGCCAGATTGATGGGTTTCGCACAGCGAAACCCTTCTTACCCATGACATCCAGCGTGCCCGGGAATCCGGGCGCGATGGCAACGCTCATTCCCGTTACAACCGAAGAGGGAACACCATGTCCGATTCAAACTTCCAACTCGACATCGCCGGCAAGGTCGTCGCGGTCACCGGCGCCAGCAGCGGCATCGGCGAAGCGACCGCGCTTCGCCTGGCGCAGCACGGCGCGATGCTCGCGCTCGGCGCGCGTCGCACCGATCGGCTCGAAGCGCTCGCCGCGCGCATTCGAGAAGCTGGCGGCGACGTACTCGTGCACGCGCTGGACGTCACGCGCCGCGATCAGGTCGAAGGCTTCATCCAGGCGACGATCGCCCGCTTCGGCCGCGTGGACGTGCTGGTCAACAATGCCGGCGTGATGCCGCTCTCGCGCATGGCCGACCTCAAGGTCGACGAATGGGACCGCATGGTCGACGTCAACGTGAAGGGCGTGCTGTACGGCATCGGCGCGGTGCTGCCGTCGATGAACGAACGTCGTGCCGGCCAGATCGTCAACGTGTCGTCCGTCGCCGGTCGCCAGGTGTTCGCGACCGCGGCCGTCTACTGCGCGACGAAGTTCGCCGTGCATGCGCTTTCGGAAGGTCTGCGCCAGGAATCCCCGTTCCTGCGCGTGACGACGATCGCGCCGGGAGCCGTGGAGTCCGAACTCACCAGCACGATCTCCGATCCCGCGATGAAGCGTGAAGTGGACGAGGTCTTCCGCAAGGACATGCTGCCGGCCGATGCGATCGCTCGCGCGATCGCCTTCGCGATCGGCCAGCCGGCCGATGTGGATATCAACGAGCTGGTGGTGCGTCCGACGGCGCAGGCCTATTGATCCGGGGGATGGGTTTCGCGATGCGGGACCCATCCTTGGCGCAGGAATGGTGGGTTTCGCCAGTGAAACCCATCCTACGCGTCGCCCTTCTGGTAGGTGCCGATCATCTCCGCCTGCGCGATCACATGCCCTTCCATCGCTTCGAGCAGGCGTAGCTTGTCGACGTCGCCCAGGTCCGGCAACACGATGTCGAGCGCATGGAGTTTGAAGAAGTAACGATGCCGTCCGATCGGCGGACACGGTCCGCCGTAACCGGCGCGCTGCCATCCGTTCTGCCCCGCCTTGGTGCCATACGGCAGACGATCGCTCGCGAGGTTTTCCGCCAATCCCGTCGAATCGGCCGGCAGGTTGTACAGCACCCAGTGCACGAACACACGCTTGGGTGCGGCCGGATCGGGCGCGTCGGGATCCTCGACGATCAGGGCGAGACTGCGTGTTCCCGCAGGCACGCCAGACCAGCGCAGCTCCGGCGAGATGTCCTGCCCTTCGCAGGTGAACCGAGAAGGGATTCCCGCGTTGTGTTCGAAGGAAGGCGAGCTGATCTGGAAAGCCATGCGCGGCTCCTTGCCCGGTTCGAAGGCATCGGTGGACACGCATCGATTCTAGGCACGCGTACGTGGGCGCCGTCACGAACGCCTAACGTTTCGACGTCACCGCGCGTCGCAGGTTGTTGCGCGCAAGCGCATCCAGGCGTTGATGGAAGAACGGCGTGAGATAGATCCGTTCGCGCCCCAGCAGCGATTTCAGGAAACGCTTGCGGTTGATGCGGAACAGCCATCCGGGCACGACGGCGCGGTACTCGGCGGCGATCCCGCGATCGTAGGCGTCGAACACCGTCGCCTCGGCACCGAGGATCGCCATGTCGCAATCCAGGAACAGCGCCGCTTCCTCGTCGACGTCGTTGGGTTCGAGCACGCCATGGCGCGCGGTGAGCTCGATGAGTTGCTTCACGCGCGCGACGTCGATGGAACCGTGCGGCATGAAGCGCGCGATGTGGTCGTCGGCGAGTTCGGCCGAACGCGTTTCGTTGTCCTTGCGGCCGGCTTCGTAGATCGCGTCGTGATAGAGCACGGCGAGCGCGACTTCCGCCGGCTGCGTCCAGCCCGGCCCGTGCGAGGCCTCGTGGTAATGGCGCAGCACTTCGCGCGCGTGTTCGAAGTTGTGGTACGCACGCGGCGGCGTGGCGTAGGCCGCTTCGAGCGCGACGCGTTGGGGCTCCGGAAGGTCGAAGGGCAGCGTGAGTGTCATGGCGCGATTGTCGCCCAACCGGGCCTTCGAAGGATGGGTTTCGCAACGCGAAACCCATCACCAGGTGCACGAACGATGGATTTCGTGGTGCGAAATCCGCCCTGCGTCAGGCCTTGCGCCCTGCATCCACATGCAGTTTCACCCACTGCGCATACCGGTCCATCCAGTCCTGCAGGAACTTCCGGCTGCCCTCGGACGCCACGTTGCCCGCATCGTCGAAGAAACCTTCCTTGACGTGGATGAAGGCCTCCGGCTGTCCCATCGTCGGCACATCCAGATACGCCAGCATGTTGCGCAGGTGCTGCTGCGACATCGCCGTGCCCGCTGCGCCGATGGAGGCGCCGATCACGCCCGCCGGCTTGCCCTGCCACGCGCTGTCGCCATAGGGGCGCGAGGCGTGGTCGATCGCATTCTTCAACACGCCGGGAACGGAGCGGTTGTATTCCGGCGTGACGAACAGCAACCCGTCCGCATCCCGGATTTCCTGCTTGAGCCGTTTCACCGGCGCCGCCTGATGGCTGTCGTCGTCCTGGTTGTAGAGCGGCAGGTCGTCGATGCGGCAGTCGTGGAAGGTGAAGGACGACGGCGCCATCTTCTCCAGCGCCTTGGCCAGCTGGCGGTTGATCGACTCCTGGCGCAGGCTGCCGACGAGCAGCGCGATGCGGTACTGGCTCATGGAACGCTCCCGATGACGGAAACGTCCACTTTCGCGCCGTGCGCGATAACGCGCGGTGATGGCGCGTTTCGTGCCGGCTGTCAGGCCTTGCGCAGGAAGATCGTCTTCAGCACCAGGCCCTTGATCTTGTCCGAATTGCCTTCGATGTGTTCGGCATCGTCCTCGACCAGGCGGATGTTCTTGATCACCGTGCCCTGCTTGAGCGGAATCGAGGAGCCCTTCACCTTGAGGTCCTTGATGACCACCACGGTGTCGCCATCGACCAGCACGTTGCCGTTGCTGTCGCGCACGACCAGGCCCGATGCGGCGCCACCCTCGCCTTCCACCGGCCATTCGAAGCCGCAATCGGCGCAGACGAAATTCGCGCCGTCCACGTAGGTGTTGGTCAGGGTGCACTGCGGGCAGGCGGGCGAAATGGACATGGCACGGGCTCCAGCGGGGGGCCGCGCAGTTTACGCGACCGCGGCGCCGATCCGTGGCGCGGCGCCAGTCAAGGCGCAGGTTTCCCTGGTTCGCGGACGCGCTCCGATGTGCGCTCCAGTTCGCGGATCTCCGACGCGTCGCGTTCGAGGAAATAGTTCAGGAAGGTACGGATCACCGCCACCGCGGCGAGTCGTCCGATGCCGTCCCAGTCCGGCGTGATCGAGGACTCGATGATGTCCGCCGCCAGCTGGAACGTGAGGCCCGCCACCAGCCAGTGCGAGTAGCGCATCCACAGGTGGCGTCGCGCGTGGCGTTCGATCTCGCGCTGCGAGAACAGCAGCGCGAGGCCGTCCTTGATGGCGATGAGCGTGCCGACGACGATCACCGCCAGCGCGATGAAGTCGATCGCCAGGATGGTCGGTTCGGATACGGCGATCAGCCAGTGCTCCATGCGCCCTCCTGCCGCGTTGCGGCTGCGTCTTCAGCTCACCCGCGCACCACCAGCCGGAAACCGACGTGGCACGTGGAGGTATCCACCGGCTGCGCCATGCGCGCCGCCGGGCGGTAACGGCGACAGTAGTTCGCCGCGCACAGGTGCGAGCCGCCCTTCATCACGCGTCGCGGCACGCGCGCCGGATCGCGCGGATCCAGGCTCGCGTCGCGCTCGGCACCGCGCGGATTTTCCAGCGTGCAGCACGAATGCTGCTGGATGCGGCCGTGGTCCTGGTACCAGTCTGCGGTCCATTCCCACACGTTGCCGATCATGTCGTACAGGCCATAGCCATTGGGTTCGAACGAACCCACCGGCGCGGTCCATATGAAGCCGTCCTCCGGCTTCACTTCCCACGGAAACTCGCCCTGCCAGGTGTTCGCCATATGGCGGCCATCGGGCACCAGTTCGTCGCCCCATGCGAACTCGGTGCCTTCGCGTCCGCCCTTCGCGGCGAACTCCCATTCGGCTTCGGTCGGCAGCGCCTTGCCGATCCACTGCGCGTAGGCCAGCGCATCGGCGTAGGCGATGTGCACGACGGGATGGTCGTCCAGTCCGTCGAGCGAACTTTCCGGCCCGCGCGGATGACGCCAGTCGGCACCTGCAATGTATTGCCACCAGTGGAAGTGATTGCGCAGGTCCACGCGCCCGGGCGGCGGGATGAACACCACCGAGGACGGCACCAGCATCGCCGGATCCGCGTCGGGATAGTCCGCCGGATCGGCGGGCTTTTCCGCCTGCGTGACATGGCCGGTCGCCGCGACGAAGCGCGCGAAATCGCGATTGGTCACCGCATGGCGATCGATCGAGAACGCATCCACCCGCACCTTGTGCGCCGGTCGTTCCTCCGGGTAGTGATCGTCCGAGCCCATCAGGAACGAACCGCCTTCGAGGCGGACCATGTCGTCGTGCGTGCGGCTGTCATTGGTGCGTTCGTCGCGCACGGGGTTGTCGTTCGTGTCGATCAAGCACTGCCTCCGTCGGAGAACACGCGGTTCCAGTCACGCTGCATGCTGACCACGCCTATGCCCAGTTCAGCGGCGCGATCCAGCCCTTCGCGCAGCGCGCTGAGCCTGAAATCGCGGTCGTATGCGAACTCGCGTCCGGCATCGTCATGGTGCAGGAGCCACGCCATCCGCGGCCCCGTGCCACCCAGGGTATACCGGATCATCGCCAGATCGCCATCGGAATTGCCGAACGCGAACACGGGCCGGCGGCCGATGTGCAGCGCGATGTTCACTACTTTCTCTTCCCTGTCGTCGAAGCTTCCAAGTTCTGGCAGTTTTCGCAGCACCAGGCCATCGCCTGTCTCCTCCAGCTTCATCTTCGTGCTGGAGCCGACGACGTGTTCCGGCGGGATGCCATACAGCTGCTCGGCGACCACGCGCACGAACTCGACGCCGCCGCCGGTGACGATGTACGTCTTGAACCCGTTCGCGCGCATGTGGTCCAGCAGTTCGCGCTGCGGCGCGAAGGTATTGTGCAGGAACGGCCGGCGCAGTTTCGGATGCTCCGCCTGGCGCAACCATCGCCACGCGTTGGCGTGGAACTCATCCACTGTCATGCCCGCGTGCGTGGCGAATGCGGGCTCGAAGACGTCCTTCTTCGGCAACGACATCAGCGTCTTCACGTCGCCGTCGATCATCGCCTTGAACGCGGGCTTCTGCAGCAGCGCAGGGTCCTGCTGCACCAGCCGCTTCACTTCGGCCAATGCGAAGAACACCTGCACCTGCAACGGATACTCGCACCACAGCGTGCCGTCGTTGTCGAACGCGGCGATGCGCTCGTCCGGCGCGATGAAGTCCGGTCCGCCTTCGCGCGTGGTACGCGCGACGAAGTCGAGGATCGCCGACTTCGTCGCGCCTTCGTTCCATGACGGTAGCGGATCGCCCATGCCGGCTCCTCAGTTCTGGTTCGGACTGGCGGTCATGATCTTGTCCATCGCATCGCTGACCGTGAAGCTGGCAGCCTTGGCGCGCGGCGGGAACTCCTTGAAGGTTTCCAGGATCTTTCCGACGATCGCCTGCGCCGGCACCATCAGGAACATGCGGTGCGCAACGAAATCGCCGTAATAGATCGTGTTGGGCCCGTTCTCGAACGGGTCCGAGCGCAGGTTGTACATCGCCGGCGCGCGCCTAACGGTGAACGCGCTTTGCCACACGCCCAGCGGTGTCTGCGGGTCGACTTCGGCGAGCTGCTCCATGAACGCCACTTTCCACTGCCTCACGCGCACCGCCAGCAGGTCGCCGTCGTCGCTCCAGTACATGAAGCCCTGGCGCGGCGACGTGTCGACGTCTCCTTTCAGGAACGGCAGCAGGTTCTCGCCGTCCAGATGAACCTTGAACTTCTTTCCGTTCAGTTCATGGCCCTTCCTGACCTTTTCCACGAGGCCGTCTTCGCCGCACGCCGCCGCGAAGGTCGGAATGAAATCCTCGTGCGCGCAGATGTCGTTGACGATGCGCCCCGGCTCGATCACGCCCGGCCAGCGGATCGCGCACGGCACGCGGAAGCCGCCTTCCCAGT
>Ga0102591_1000362_pt1 | contig 94229 bp, 75 predicted proteins | sample AraplaCol_mCL_r2_2_FD_76860 | JGI IMG/M metagenome (GOLD analysis project Ga0102591, IMG submission 76860) | Arabidopsis root microbial communities from North Carolina, USA - plate scrape MF_Col_mCL_r2 (SPADES assembly) (version 2) | ecosystem: Host-associated > Plants > Roots > Endosphere...
TGCCGGCCGTGGCCAGGCGCACGCGCAGCACGCGGGTCTCGTCCTGCACGATCAGCGACTGGTCGTCCGGCGCGTAGGCGACCGGCTTGAGCGTGCGGCCGGTCGACAGCAGCGGCTCGGCGCGGTCGGCGCCCGCTTTCCAGCGCAGCAGCTGGCCGCGGTAGGCGAGCACCAGTTCATCCGCCTTGGACGCCCACACGAACTGCGAGACGCCGGGGTACAGGTCCTCGGGCTTGAGCTTCTCGCGCTCGCGCTTCTTCTTCAGTTCGTCGCGCAGCTCCCAGAGCGCCATGTCCTTGGGATCCTTGGCCGGCTTCTTCGCCTCCGCGGCGGAAGCGCCCGAGGCCGGCGCCGCGGCGGCGGCCGGTGCGTCGCCCCAGGCCGCCTTCTCGGCCGCCTTGCGGGCGTCCTCGCGCGCCTTGCGCTCGGCCAGTTCCACCTTCAGGTCGGCAATCGCCTGGCGCTCCCATTGATCCAGGTCCACCGGCTCGCCGCGCAGGTAGGCGGCCTGCGCCTCCTCGCGGGCCTGGCGCTGGGCCAGCTCGTCGCGCTTCTGCTTGAGCTTGCGGGCGTAGCGCTCCAGGTTCTCCGGCGTCTCCACCACGGCCATCAGCGCCGGCGAACTCACGCGGACCGTCCTGCCGGTCTGGGTGTCATGGACGTACAGATCGCTGCCCGGCTCGCCGAACGGGTTCCAGAGGTACGCGACGTAACGGCCGCTCGCGCTGAATTTCAGGTCCTTGGCGGACTCGCCGCGGTAGGACTCGGCGCGGAACAGCTGTTCCAAGGTGAGCGGCCGGTTGGCCACGGCGACGGGGGCCGTCGTCGTCTGCGCCAGCGAGGGCTCGCCGGCGCCCAGCCCCGTCGCCAGGGTCGCCAGCGCCAGGGAAGTCAGGATCCATTGCTTCAAATCGTTGCTCCACGCCCCGCAAGGTCAGCAGGGACGCGGGATTCTAGGGAGGGGTCAACAACTGCTTACCGCTGCGTTGTGCACCGGATCCGTCAAGCGCGCGTTAACCGTCCATACTTTCCCTAGGTAGGTCGGAGGTTCCATGAAGCACCTGATCCAACGCATCCTCGGCGCCGTGGCGCTGACCGCCGGCGTGCTGGCTGCGCCAACGGCCTTCGCAGGCGACGTGGGCGTGTCCATCAGCGTCGGACAGCCCGGCTTCTATGGCCGCATCGACGTCGGCAACGTCCGCCCGGACGTGATCTACGCGCAGCCGATGGTGATCGAGCGGGTCTACGACCCCGCCCCGCCGATGTACCTGCGCGTGCCGCCTGCGCATTACCACGCCTGGTCGCGCCACTGCGGCTACTACCGCGCCTGCGGCCGGCCGGTGTATTTCGTCCGCGAGGACTGGTACACGCGGACCTACGCCCCGGTCTACTACGGTCGCCCGCGCGTGCATCCGATGCCGGTCTATGCCCCTCCGCCGCCGCCCCGGTGGGAGCCGGTGCGCCGGGATTGGGATGGCCGCTGGGATGGCCGCCGCGACTGGCACGACCACCGCGACGACCATCGCGGCTGGGAGGGCCGGCGCTGGGAAGAACGCCGCGATGACCATCGCGGTGGCGGTCGCGGCGGCTGGGACCGCGACGGTGACCGCGGTGATCGTGGCCACGGACATGGACGCGGCCATCATCGCGACTGAGGTTTTCCCCTCGCGTATAGTCGGCCGCTTGCACGCCAGCAAGGCGTGATTCACCGCGCCGACGTATGTTCGCCAAAGTCATCGCCGCCCTTGGACTGCTGATCTGCGTGCTGCTCGCGATCGACATGGCCTTGCCGCGGCGGCACCAGATGGCCTGGCGCGCATGGGTCCGGCGCCCGGGCCTTCTGATGGGCAGCGGCATCGGCCTGAAGGGTCGCTTCAATTCACGCGACCGCCGTCGCGCCGCCCATGACGCGGCCCTCGACGCAATCGCCCGCGCGAAGCACCGCTCAGGCACCTGGGACGGCAACGTCTATCACGGCGACGACTTCGAGCAGCGCCAGCGGCGCAAGCCGCATTGAGCGCCGGTACCGGCCCTCCTCCCGCCTTCCAACGACAACGGCCTCCTTGAGAGGCCGTTGTCGTTGGCGCTTGCGGCGGCGTGCCGGACGCCCCGGTTCCGGAGCGCCCCGCCGGTCAGCGTCTTGCCAGCACCGGTGCCAGCGCCTTGCCGGTGTGCGTCCCTTGCGCCACCAGCGTCTCCGGCCGCCCCTGCGCGACCACGCGTCCGCCCGCCGAGCCTCCCTCCGGTCCCAGGTCCAGCACCCAGTCGGCTTCGGCGATCACATCGAGGTCGTGCTCGATCACGACCACGCTGTGCCCGCCGTCGACCAGGCGATGCAGCACCCGGATCAGCTTCTCCACGTCGGCCATGTGCAGCCCCACCGTCGGCTCGTCCAGCACGTACAGCGTGTGCGGCGGCTTCTGGCCGCGGCGCGTCACGTCGTCGCGCACCTTCACCAGTTCCGACACCAGCTTGATCCGCTGCGCCTCACCGCCCGAGAGCGTCGGGCTCGGCTGACCCAGCGTCAGGTAGCCCAGCCCCACGTCCTGCAGCAGCTTGAGTGGATGCGCGATCGAGGTCATCGCGGCGAAGAACTCCACCGCCTCGTCGACCTCCATCTGCAGCACCTCGCCGATGCTCTTGCCACGCCAGCTCACCGCCAGCGTCTCCGGATTGAAGCGCTGCCCATGGCATTGGTCGCAGAGCACCTTCACGTCCGGCAGGAAGCTCATTGCGATGGTGCGCATGCCCTGCCCTTCACAGCCCGGGCAACGACCCTCGCCGGTGTTGAAGCTGAAGCGGCCCGGACCATACCCGCGGGCCTTCGCCTCCAGCGTCTCGGCGAACAGCTTGCGGATCGCGTCCCAGAAGCCGATGTAGGTCGCCGGGCAGCTGCGCGGCGTCTTGCCGATCGGCGTCTGGTCGACCTCCAGCACCCGGTCCACCTGCTGATGGCCCTCGATGGCGTCGCAGCCCAGCCAGGTCGACGGCGCCCGGCGCAGCGGCACCGCCGCCGCCATGTTGGCCAGCAGCACGTCGCGCGCGAGCGTCGACTTGCCCGAGCCCGACACCCCCGTGATGCCCACCAGCCGGTGCAGCGGCACGTCCACCGTGACGCCGCGCAGGTTGTGCAGCGTCGCGTTGAGCACCGTCAGCTTGGGCGCGTCGGCGTCCATCTCGCGGCGCTCCTTGAGCGGATGCACCAGCGGCCTGGACAGGAAGCGGCCCGTCAGCGAATCGGGGTTCTTCGCGATCTGCTCGGCCGTGCCTTCGGCGATCACGCGGCCGCCGCGCTTGCCCGCGCTCGGGCCGATGTCGATGATGTGATCGGCACGCCGGATGGTGTCCTCGTCGTGCTCGACGACGACCAGCGTGTTGCCCTTGTCGCCCAGCGTCGACAGCGCCTTGAGCAGGATCTGGTTGTCGCGCGGATGCAGGCCGATGGTCGGCTCGTCCAGCACGTAGCAGACGCCCTGCAGGTTGCTGCCGAGCTGCGCCGCCAGACGGATGCGCTGGGCCTCGCCGCCGGACAGCGTGGGCGCCGCGCGGTCCAGCGTCAGGTAGCCCAGGCCGACCTCCTCCAGGAACTCCAGCCGCCCCTTGATCTCGCTGACCACGTCGCGCGCGATCTCCGCGTCGCGGCCGGTGAGTGTCAGGCCCGCGATCCACTCGCGCGCCTCGGTCACGCTCCACGAGGCCACCGTGCCGATGGTCTCGTGCTCGAAGCTCACCGCGCGCGCCACGGGATTCAGGCGCGAGCCGTGGCAATCCGGGCAGGGCGCGTCGCTCAGATCCTCGATCTCGGCTTCCTCGGCGGGGAAGCTCTGCTCACGGCCGCGGTTGTCCTTGTCCTGCTGGCTGTCGTCCAGGGCCTTGCGCTGCTCGCGCGTCAGCGCCAGGCCGGTGCCGACGCAGGTGGTGCACCAGCCGTGCTTGGAGTTGTAGCTGAACAGCCGCGGATCCAGTTCCGGATAACTCGTGCCGCACTGCGGGCAGGCGCGCTTGGTGGAGAACACCCGCAGCTCGCCGATGCCGCGCGTCGGCTTCGCATTGCGCAGCGCGTCGTGCAGTCCGTCCAGCGGCGACAGCACATGCACCACGCCCTTGCCGTGGTCCAGCGCCTTGGCCAGCAGCTCGCGCAACTCGGCCTCGGTCTCCGGCGTGACGGTCATGTCGCCCACCGGCAGTTCGATCGTGTGTTCCTTGAAGCGGTCCAGCCGCGGCCACGGACTGGTCGGCAGGAACTCGCCGTCGACGCGCAGGTGGGTGTAGCCGCGCTGCTTCGCCCACTTCGCCAGGTCGGTGTAGACGCCCTTGCGATTGACCACCAGCGGCGCGAGCAGCCCGATGTGCCGGCCCTTGTAGTCGCGCAGCAGCTGCGCGGCGATGGCCTCGACGCTCTGCGGCTTCACCGGCGTGCCGTCGTTGGCGCAGTGCTGCACGCCGAGCTTCACGTAGAGCAGGCGCAGGAAGTGCCAGACCTCGGTCGTGGTCGCCACCGTGCTCTTGCGCCCGCCGCGCGACAGGCGCTGCTCGATCGCGACCGTCGGCGGAATGCCCCAGACCGCGTCGACCTCGGGCCGGCCCGCCGGCTGCACGATCGAGCGCGCATAGGCGTTCAGCGATTCGAGATAGCGGCGCTGGCCCTCGTTGAACAGGATGTCGAAGGCCAGCGTGCTCTTGCCGGAGCCCGACACGCCGGTCACGACGTTGAACTTGCCGCGCGGGATGCTGACGTCGACCGACTTCAGGTTGTGCTCGCGCGCGTTGACGATGCGGATCGCTTCATCGGCCTTGCGGCGCTGGCGCAGCAGCGATTGCAGCGGCTTGCCTTCGGCCACCTTGACCGGCGCGCGGTCCATCTCGGCCGCGTACTCGCGCAGCGCCTGCGCGGTGTGCGAGGTCGGGTGGTCCTTCAGCGTCTCCGGCGTGCCGACCGCGACGACCAGACCGCCGTCCTCGCCGCCCTCGGGCCCGAGGTCGATGACCCAGTCCGACGCGCGGATCACGTCCAGGTTGTGCTCGATCAGGATCAGCGAATGCCCCGCCGACAGCAGCTTGCGCATGGCGCGCATGAGCTTGGCGATGTCGTCGAAGTGCAGGCCGGTGGTCGGCTCGTCGAAGAGGAACAGGGTGCCCTTGGTCGCCGTCGCCTGGCGCGGCTTCGAGGCCGCCTCCGCCAGGTATCCCGCCAGCTTCAGCCGCTGCGCCTCGCCGCCCGACAGCGTCGGCACCGGCTGCCCCAGCGTCAGGTAGTCCAGGCCGACATCCGACAGCGGCTGCAGCTTGTTCAGCACCTCGCGGTCGTCCTTGAAGACGCCCAGCGCCTCGGCCACCGTCAGGTCCAGCACGTCGGAGACGCTGAGTTGCCGTCCGGCGCGCTCCAGCTTGACCTCGAGCAGCTCGGCGCGGAAGCGCTTGCCGTCGCAGTCGGGACAGCGCAGGTAGACGTCGGACAGGAACTGCATCTCGACGTGCTCGAAGCCCGAGCCGCCGCAGGTCGGGCAGCGGCCGTCGCCGGCGTTGAAGCTGAACATGCCGGCGCCGTAGCTGCGCTCCTTCGCCATGGGCGTGTCGGCGAAGCGCTTGCGGATCTCGTCGAACACGCCAACGTAGCTGGCCGGGTTCGAGCGCGCCGTCTTGCCGATCGGCGACTGGTCGACGAAGACCGCGTCGGCCAGCCAGTCCGCGCCCAGGAGCCGGTCATGCGCGCCCGGCGCCTCGGTGGCCTGGCCGAACCAGCGCGCCAGCGCCGGATAGAGCACGTCCTGCATCAGCGTGCTCTTGCCCGAGCCCGACACGCCGGTGACCGCCACCATGCGCTGCAGCGGGAACTCGACGCTGACGTTCTTGAGGTTGTGCTCGCGCGCGCCCTCGAGGATCAGTCGCGGCGTGTTCTCCTCGACGACGCGCTTCAGGCCCATGCCCACGTGCCTGCGCGCGCCGAGGTAGGCGCCGGTCAGCGTGTCGGCGGCGCGGATCTGTTCCGGCGTGCCGTCGAAGACGATCTGGCCGCCCTGCTGGCCGGGGCCGGGGCCCATGTCGATGAGCCGGTCCGCCGCCAGCATCACCGCCGGGTCGTGCTCGACGACCACCAGCGTGTTGCCCGCGTCGCGCAGGCGCTGCATCGCCTCGACGATGCGGTTCATGTCGCGCGGGTGCAGGCCAATGCTGGGCTCGTCCAGCACGAACAGCGTGTTGACCAGCGAGGTCCCCAGCGCCGTGGTCAGGTTGATGCGCTGCACCTCGCCGCCGGACAGCGTGCGGCTCTGGCGGTCCAGCGTCAGGTAGCCGATGCCGACGTCGACCAGGTACTTGAGCCGGTTGCGGATCTCGTCGAGCAGCAGCTTCAGCGCCTCGTCGAGCATCGAGCCCGGCAACTGGAGCTCGTCCATGAAGCGTCTGAGCCGGTGGATCGGCAGCTGCATCAGGTCATGGACCGACAGGCCCGGCAACGCCTCGAGCTGCGCGCGCGTCCACTTCACGCCCTCCGGCATGAAGCGCTGCGCGGCCGGCAGTGCCGCGTCGGCCAGCGCCTTGGAACCGATGCGCCACAGCAGCGCCTCGGTCTTGAGGCGCGCGCCGCGGCAGGCCGGGCATTCCGTGTAGCTGCGGTACTTGGACAGCAGCACCCGGATGTGCATCTTGTAGGCCTTGCTCTCCAGGTAATCGAAGAACCGGCGGACGCCGTACCACTGCTTGTTCCAGTTGCCGTTCCAGTTCGGGCTGCCTTCGATGACCCAGTCGCGCTGCGCCTGCGTCATCTGGCTCCACGCGGTGTCGCGCGGGATGCCGGCATCGCCGGCGTACTTCAGCAGGTCGTCCTGGCATTCCTTCCAGGCCGGCGTCTGCATCGGCTTGATCGCACCGCCGCGCAGCGTCTTGCGCTCGTCGGGGATCACCAGGCCCAGGTCCACGCCGATCACGCGGCCGAAACCGCGGCAGGTCTCGCACGCGCCCATCGCCGAGTTGAACGAGAACAGCGCCGGCTGCGGGTCGGCGTAGCGGATGTCGCTCTCCGGGCAATGCAGGCCGGTCGAGTAGCGCCAGAGCACCGGCTCGGCACCCTCCTCGGTCGGCAGCACGTAGACCGTCATGCGGCCGCTGCCGCGCTTGAGCGCCAGCTCGATGGCTTCCATCGCGCGCGCCTGCTCGACGCCCTGCATGCGGAAGCGGTCGGCCACCACGTCCAGCACCTTGCGGCCGTTGACGACGCGCTCCGACTGCACCCGCGTGAAGCCGGAGGCGGAGAGCCACTGCTCGACCTCGCCGGCGCTGACGGTCTCCGGCAGCTCGACCGGGAAGGTCAGCACCAGGCGCGGATCGCCGTCGACGGTGCGCGCCAGCAGCTCGGCGTGGATGGTCTGCGGCGTGTCGTGGCGCACCGGCAGCGCGGTGTCGCGGTCGAAGAGGTCCGCGCCGCGCGCGAACAGCAGCTTCAGATGGTCGTTGAGCTCCGTCATCGTGCCGACGGTGGAGCGGCTGGTGCGGACCGGGTTGGTCTGGTCGATCGCGATGGCGGGCGGCACGCCTTCGACCTTGTCGACCGCGGGGCGGTCCATGCGGTCGAGGAACTGGCGCGCGTAGGCGGAGAAGGTCTCGACGTAGCGGCGCTGGCCTTCCGCGTAGAGCGTGTCGAACACCAGGCTGGACTTGCCCGAGCCGCTCGGCCCGGTCACCACGGTCAGTTCTCCGGTCCGGAGATCCAGGTCGAGGTTCTTGAGGTTGTGCTGGCGGGCGCCGCGGATGCGGATATCGGCGTCGGACATGAGGTGTGGGCTCGGGAGCCTCGAAAAAGGCAGTGGGCGATGATTCTAGGGAGGGCGGCCGCCATGAATTGGCAGCAGCGGGCGGGACGCGCGCGAGGGGACCGGCGCGACGCAGTGGTAAGCAATTGAAAGCAGGAGACCGTTCAGGAAGCCTTCGCATACCTCTTGTCAAGGCCTCCGACCGATGACTTCCGCACACTTGCTAGTCTTCGGGGGGTGCGGCAACAATGGACCCCGTCGCCGCCGAGCAACACCGACCCCGGTTCGACCTGAACGGCGGGCGACGTTTTTCAGGGAATACCTCGCCTCCCGACCGGAGCGGGGACGACAAGCGACATGGACAGAAACGACGGCCATCCCATTTCCGAGACCACGCTGGTCTTGATGACGTCGGACGCGTCCGCCAAGCCGTCGCCCCCTTCCTCGATGACCGATCCGACGGTTTCCGGCCAGCGCCCGGCCCCGGGCGAGCCGTTCGTGCTGCTGGTCGAGGACAACCCGATCAACCAGGTGGTCGCGCTGGAGTTCCTGGCGCTGATGGGCTTGAAGACGCAGCTCGCGCGCAATGGCCAGGAAGCGCTGGACCTGTGCGAGTACGCGGCGCCCAGCCTGGTGCTGATGGACATCCAGATGCCGGGCATGGACGGCCTGGAATGCGCGCGCCGGCTGCGGGAGCAGCAGGCGCAGGGCAGGCTGCCGCGCTTTCCGATCCTGGCGCTGACGGCGCACGCGCTGGACAGCGACGTGGCCGACAGCCTGAAGGCCGGCATGGACGAGCACCTGACCAAGCCGCTGGACTTCCTGACGCTGCGCCGGCGCCTGGCGCGCTGGCTCGATTTGCCGCAGCTCAACGACTGACCGAAGCTGACAGTCGCCTTCGGCGGCATCCTCGGCTGGCTGATCAAGCGATGAACGCCATGACGCGCACCGACCGTCAGCCCCCCGCCAGGAAACCCTCAACGATCGCGAAGTGCTCCGGCACGTTCAGTGCGGGCGCGTGCCCGCAACCCGGCACCGTCACCACCTCCGCCCGGGGCCCGCGCACCCGCATCGCCTCGGCCGTCTCCGGCAACAGCAGATCGGAGCTCTCCCCGCGCAGGCACAGCACCGGCAGGCTGAGCGAATCCCATTCGGTCCAGCGCTTGTAATCGTCCGGATGGACGAAGAACTGGCGCACCATCGCCGGGTCGTAGTGCGGCGTCACCCGGCCGTCCGGCAGGCGGCGTGTCGAGGTCTCCGTCAGCCGGCGCCATTGCGCCTCGCTCATCCAGCCGTAGGGCTGGTAGATCTGACGGAAATAGCGCTCCAGCTCGCTCACCGTGTCGAAAGCCGCCGGGTCACCGGCATAAGCGCGGATGCGCTGGATCGCGGGTTCGGCGAGCTCCGGCCCGATGTCGTTCAGCACGAGCCGGCGGATGCGGCCGCGCAACGAGGTCGCCGCCGCCAGCAGCCCGATCGCGCCCCCCATCGACGTGCCCACCCAATGGCAGTTGGCCAGCCCGAGCTGGTCCACCAGCGCCACCGCCAGCTTCACGTAGAAGGCCAGGTGGTATTCGTTGTCCGGGTCCGGGCTCCACTGCGACAACCCTCGCCCGATCGTGTCCGGGCAGATCACGCGATAACGCCCGGACTGCGCCAGGTGCGCCGCCAGGTCGTCCATGTCGCGCCCGGTGCGCGCCAGGCCATGCCAGGCGATGACCGGCGCCGCGCCCGGATCGCCCCAGTCCATGTAATGGAGTTCGCGGCCCTCGCAGCGCAGGTAGTTCGACGTCGACTTCAAGTGCTTCTCCTCGCCTGCCGCAGGCGCCCCACCAGGCCGTTCGGGAAGTGGTACACGGCCAGCACGAACAGCACGCCCAGCCACAGCAGCCAGCGCTCCGGCGCGATCAGCTGCGACAGCACCGGCACGCCCTCCACCGCCGACGCGCCGACGCGCATCAGGTCCTGCAGGTAGCTCTGCGCGAGCACGAACAGCGCGCTGCCGATCACCGCGCCGTAGATCGTGCCCATGCCGCCGATCACGACGATCAGCAGGATGTCCAGCATGATCTCGAAGGACAGCGAGGTGTCCGGCCCGTTGTAGCGCAGCCAGATCGCGAGCAGCGCGCCCGCGAGCGTCGCGAACATCGCGGCCAGCAGCGTGGACAGCGTCCGGTAGGTCACCAGGCGGTAGCCGATGGCCTCGGCGCGGAAGTCGTTGTCGCGGATCGCCTGCAGCACCCGCCCGAACGGCGAATTGACGATGCGCAGCAAGGCCAGCACCAGCACCAGCGTCACGACGAACAGCAGGTAGTAGCTCAGCAGCCGGCCGTCGACGGACACGCCGAGGAAGGGCTCCTCCAGGAATTCAGTCGACGGCGACAGCAGCGCGGGCAGGCGGAAGTTCAGGCCGTCCTCGCCGCCGGTGAAGTCCGACAGCTGCGACGCCAGGCCCTGGAAGGCCGCGGCGACGGCCAGGGTGATCATCGCGAAGAAGATCGCCTTGACCCGCAGCGAGAACAGGCCGATGACCAGCGCCAGCAGCAGCGACAGCCCCAGCGCGCCGCCGATGCCGATCGCCAGCGCCGTGAAGCCCGGCTCCAGCCGCGTGCTCGCGATGGCCACGCCGTAGGCGCCGATGCCGAAGAACATCGTGTGGGCGAAGCTGACGATGCCGGTGTAGCCCAGCAGCAGGTCGTAGCTGCCGACCAGCACGATGAACACGAGGATCTTGGCCGCCACGTTGAGCGCCTTCGTGCCGGGGAACACGAAGGGCGTCAGCGCCAGCGCCAGCACCGTGAGCAGCAGCAGCGCCGCCAGCACGCGGCTGCGCGGCAGGTCGTGGGACAGCAGGGATCGGATCAGGGACATGAGGGATCCGCTCAACGGCGGCTGACCGGATAGAGGCCCTGCGGCCGCCACAGCAGCACGGCGACCATCAGCGCGATGTTGGAGAACAGCGCCGCCTTGGGCGCCAGGAAGCCGCAGTAGTTGGCCATCAGCCCCACCAGCAGCGCGCCGGCGAAGCAGCCCAGCGTCGAGCCCAGCCCGCCGATGATGATGACGATGAAGATCAGCGTGTTGACCTGCGCCCCGATCTGCGGGATCACGCTCTGCTGGTACAGCCCCCACAGCACGCCGCCCAGCCCCGCCAGACCGGAACCCGCGACGAACACGGCGACGAACAGCCGCCGGATGCGGTAGCCCAGGCTCTCCACCATCTCGCGGTCCTGCACGCCGGCGCGGATCAGCAGGCCCAGCTTGGTCCGGTTCAGCAGCCACAGCAGGCCGGCGAAGACCAGCAGCCCCACCACGACGGCCAGCAGCCGGAACTTCTCGACCGCCACGTCGCCGACGATGAGCGCGCCGCGCAGCGACTCGGGCGGCTGCAGCGGGATCATCTGCGCCCCCCAGACGAGCTTGATCAGCTCCTCGCCGATGGTCATCCCGCCCATCGTGATCAGGATCTGCTTCAGGTGCATGCCGTAGACCGGCCGCACCAGCACCCGCTCGAACACCAGCCCGAGCGCCGCCGCGCTGACGATGCCCGCCAGCGCCGCCACGGCCACCGCGCCGAGGTTCGCGGCCAGCGAGGGGCTCGCCACGAAGCCGCCCATCGCACCCATCACCGTCGTGGCCACGAAGGCGCCCAGCGCGATGAACACGCCGTGGCCGAAGTTCAGCACGTCCATCAGGCCGAAGACGAGGGTCAAGCCGGAGGCGATGACGAAGACGATCAGGCCCATCGCCAACCCGGCGATCGTCAGCGTCGCCCAGCTCGACGCCGACCCGATCAGCGGCAGCGCGCCCAGCGCGAGCGCCGCGATCAGCAGCAGCGGAATCAGGTCGAAGCGCGCCTGCGGCACCACGTCGATCGCCGGCGACGGCGCGGCGGAGGATGGCGTCGAGAAGGCGCTCATTGGTGCGCCGCCAGCGACAGGCCCAGCAGGCGCTGCTGCAGCGCCTCGTCGGCCGCCAGCTCCGCCATGCGTCCGGCGTGCACGACGCGGCCGTCGTCCATCACCGCGACCCCGTCGCCCAGCGCCTGCGCCACCATGAAGTTCTGCTCGACCAGCAGCACCGTCGTGCGCGCGCCGTCACGGCCGCGCTTGATCTCCTGCAGCGCCTCGATCAGGTTGCGGATGATGGCCGGCGCCAGGCCCTTGGTCGGCTCGTCGATCAGCAGCAACCGTCGCGGCTCCACCATCGCGCGCGCGATCGCCAGCATCTGCTTCTGCCCACCGCTGAGCTTGCCAGCCGGATACAGCCAGAACTTGCGCAGCGCCGGGAACAGGCCGAAGAGCCAGTCCAGCCGCGCGGTGTCCAGCTCGTCCAGCGAGCGCGCCCCGCGCGCGGCCAGCAACAGGTTCTCGCGCACCGTCAGGTCGCCGAAGATGCCCATGTTCTCCGGCACGTAGGCGATGTCCAGGCGCGCGATCTCCGGCGTCGGCAGCGCCTGGATCGGTCGCCCGTCCAACAGCACACGACCGGCGCCCGCGCGCCACAGCCCCATCACGGTGCGCAGCGTCGTCGTCTTGCCGGCGCCATTGCGGCCCAGCAGCATCGTGACCTCGCCCTCGCGCGCCGCGAGGTCGACGCCATGCAGGATGTGATAAGCGCCGATGTGCGTGTGCACGCCCTCCAGCCGCAGCAGCGCGCGATCGGTGGCGGCGCTCATGCGGCCTCCGGCATCGCCAGGCCCAGGTAGGCGTTCTGGACCACCGGCGAGGCGATCACCGCCGCCGGCTCGCCGTCCGCCACCAACTGCCCGTTGTGCAGCACGACGATGCGGTCGGCCAGCTCGCGCACCACATCCATCTTGTGCTCGACCAGCAGGATCGTGTGGGTCCCCTCCGCCTTCAGCGCGCGGATCAGGTCCAGGATGACCGGCACCTCGTCGACGCTCATGCCGGCGGTGGGTTCGTCGAACAGGTAGACCTTGGGCCGCAGCGCCATCAGCATCGCCACCTCCAGCTTGCGCTGGTCGCCGTGCGGCAGGCTGGCCGCCGGCGCGTCGGCGCGATGTCCCAGCCGGACGCGCTCGACGATGGCCTGCGCCTCGTCCAGCAGCTCCCGGTGATGCAGCCAGACCGACAACATCCGCAGTCCCTCGCCACGGCGCGACTGCACGGCGAGCCGCACGTTCTCCCGCACGCTCAGCGTCGGGAACAGCTGCGTCAGCTGGAAGGCCCGCCCCAGCCCGCGCCGGGTGCGCAGCGGCGCGGCCATGCGCGTCAGGTCCTCGCCGTCGAGCAGCACGCGCCCGGCGCTCGCGCCGAGCTGGCCCGAGATCAGGTTGAAGTAGGTCGTCTTGCCGGCGCCATTGGGCCCGACGATGGCGGTCAGCGTGCCCGGATGGAAGGCGCAGCTGACGCGGTCCACCGCCGTGTGGCCGCCGAAGCGGATGGTGAGGTCGCGGGTCTCGAGCATGCGTGCAGGGGGTGGCTGGCCGGCGCCTCAGGGGCAGGTGCCGATCACGTAGTAGTTGGGCGCGGTCCGCTTCAGCGTCGTCGTGGCGTAGATGTTCCACAGGCCCATGGCCTGGTTGGAGCCATTCGCGTAGGTCAGGCCGTACAGCGCGTAGGCGCGGCCGGAGACGGTGTGGGTGTAGTTCGACGAGGTGAAGCAGACCGGCGCCGGCGTGCCCGGATCGCCGGGGTCGCCGGGATCGCCGCCCGACACCTGGTCCACCATCGCCTTGATCGCGGCGACCTGCGTCCCGGCCTTCTGCGCGAAGTTGGAGCCGTACCAGCCCACCCAGTCCCAGCAGCCGTTGGGATTGGGCAGCAGGCCGCTGGCGGCCGTCGAGCGCGCGATGTTGTCCACCCGGGTCTGCGGGAACAGCACGACGATGCTGTTGGTGTCGGCCCAGCGCGAGAAGCCGGTGTTCCTCACGAACTTGTCGCCGATGGTCGCGTAGTTCTGCTGGCAGCCATGCAGCGCGACATGCAGCTTGCAGGACTGGCCCGCCGCGCAGTTGGCCGGGATGTAGGCCCAGCCGCTGGTGGCCAGGCCGGGGTTGGTGCTGAACGCGGTCTGGTCGAACTCAACGTAGTTCGCCGCGGCCGGGCTGTCGTTGCGCGCGTTGAGCGGGCCGTACAGCTGCGTCAGCACGGCCTTGGCGCCGTCGTAGCCGCAGTTGGCGATGTAGGGCGAGGCGCTGGTGCCGCAGCTGGTGTTGCCGCTCGCGTCGAAGTCGGTGGGCAGCACGTGCGCGGTGCCGCTGCGCTGCACGTAGGAGAGATTGGCCGCCGTCACGCCGTTGTCGAGGTACTGCGTCTGCACGGCGTTCATCGGGTTGGGCCCGACGGTCGCGTCGCTGGTGCCGACGAACAGGTAGACCTTCTGCGCGGCCACGTTGCTCTTGGCGTCGATCGCGGTGCCGCTCCAATTGTTGAGGTCGGCCTGCATCGTGCTCAGCGCCGATGCCGGGATCGTCGCGTTGTACATGCAGGCCGTGTAGTTGCTGTGGCCGGCGCACATGTAGGGCCCGCCGGCGAAGACGCCCACGCCCTTGAAGGTCGATGAATGCGCGTAGCCGAGCTGGTTGGCCATGAAGCCGCCCGACGACAGCCCCGAGACGGTGATCTTCGTCTTGTCGATGTTGAGCGCCGGCAGCGGCGCCGCCGCCTGCGCGGCGCCCGCCGCGGCCAGGGCCAGCGTGACCGCCAGGGCGAAGGCCGGCGCGGCGGGCGCCAGCGCCCGGATCGTGGAACCACGGACTGCGGAAGACTTCATGGAAACCTCCTGGACGTCGGGGACGGTGGTGGGTCGCCGGGCCGCGCCGCGACCGGTCGCCACGGGTTGGCGACCAGATCGCGAGCCAGTCGCGGGCGGTGGCGATTCGGCTGCGGCGCTCATGCGCCGGGGATCGGTGGACGGGCGAGGGCCGCGGGAACTTGCAGGACCGGCCGCCCCCGCCACCGGTCAACGCGCGTTGCGGATGGGGATGGCCATCTCCTCCGGCTTGATCTCGCGCACCAGCTCGGGCACGCCCCAGGCGAAGGCGGGATCGACCTTGATCCTGAAGTGATACATCGACTGCATCGCCTGGTGGTCTTCCGCGCGGAAGGTCATGCGGCCCTTGGGCGTCTCGAAGCTCATGCCCTCCATCGCCTTGATGAGCTTCTGCGTCGTCGTGTCGCCGCCGGTCTTCTTGAGCGCCTCCACCACCGCGATCGCGGCGCTCATGCCGCCGGCGGTGAAGAAGTCGGGCGGCGACTGGAAGCGCTTGTAGTGGTTGGCCACCAGCCACTCGTTGACCGGGTTCTTCGGGATGCCGAAGTAGTAGTAGGTCGCGCCCTCCATGCCGGGCAGCGACTTGTAGGCGGCCATCGCCGGCAGGATGTTGCCGCCGGTGGCGATCTCGATGCCATAGCGCTTGAGGTCGAGGTCGGCGATCTTGAACGGGTTCCCCGCGCCAGCCCAGATGATGAAGATCACCTTGCGGCCGGGCTGGTCCTTGAGCTTGTCGATCAGGCGCTGCGCGCCGGCGGTGAAGTCGGTGGTCGTCGTGGGCAGGTATTCCTCATGGACGACCCTGGCCTTCTTGATCGCGTCCTTGAAGGCCTTCACGCCGTCGCGGCCGAAGGCGTAGTCCTGGGCCAGCGTCGCGATCACGGTGCCCGGCCGGTCCAGCGCCACCGCATTGGAGATCGCGTCCTGCGAGCTGTTGCGGCCGGTCCGGAAGATGTACTTGTTCCACTTGTCGCCGGTGATCGAATCGGCGACGGCCGGCTCGACCAGCAGAATCTTCTTGTACTCCTCGGCCACCGGCAGCAGCGCGAGCGCCACGCCCGACGAGGACGGCCCCACGGCCAAGTCGGCCTTGTCGTCGCCGTAGGCCGCCGCCAGCTGGCTCTTGCCGACGTCCGGTTTGCCCTGGTCGTCCTTCTCCAGGACGACCAGCTTGCGGCCGGCGACCGTCATCGTGCCGCCGGTCGCGTAGTCCAGGCCCATCAGGAAGCCGGTCTGCGTCTGCTTGCCGTAGGCCTCGAGCGGGCCGGTGCGGCTGTAGACGTGGGCGATACGGATCTCCTTGCCTTGCGCGAACGCGGGAAGGCTCGCGCCGAAGGCGGCGCTCAGCGCCAGGGCCGCGCCAGCGGTGGCGCGGATGAAGCCAGGGGTCATGGGCCGGGTCTCCTGTGGGGCGGACCGGTCGTGCGCCGGTCTCGTGCCCCTCCTTCGCAAGGCCCGTGCCGTGCGGGAGAACCCTCGGATTCACCGCACCCATGGCCACGCCACCGTCCGGACTCCAGACAGTGGCGTGCGGTGGCGAACACAAGCCTGTCCGGACTCCAGACGCTGTGTCCGGAGTCCAGGCGGTGCGCGCGGCCCGGCCGCGCGGGCTCAGGTGCGGAAGGTCGCGACCTGCGCGTTGAGCAGGCGGGCCTGCTGCTGCAGCGATTCGGCCGCGGCGGCGGTCTGCTCGACCAGCGCCGCGTTCTGCTGCGTCATGTCGTCCAGGTGGGCGACGGCCTGGTTGATCTGCGCCAGGCCGTCAGACTGGCCCGCGCTGGACTGGCTGATCTCGGCGACGGTGCCGCTGACCTGCTGCACCGACTGCAGGATCTGGCCCATCGCCTCGCCGGCGCGGCCGACCTGGGCGCTGCCGGCGTCGACGCGCGAGACCGAGTCGTTGATCAGCGCCTTGATCTCCTTGGCGGCGTTGGCGCTGCGCTGCGCGAGCGCCCGCACCTCGCTGGCGACGACCGCGAAGCCGCGTCCCTGCTCGCCGGCACGCGCGGCCTCCACCGCGGCGTTCAGCGCCAGGATGTTGGTCTGGAAGGCCACGCCGTCGATGACCGAGATGATGTCGGAGATCTTGCGGCTGGCGCCGGCGATGCCGTCCATGGTCTGCACCACCTCGCCCATCACGTCGGCGCCGAGCTTGGCCCGGTCCGCCGCGCCGATGGCGAGCTGGTTGGTCTGGTGCGCCGCCTGCGCGGAGTTCGTCACCTGCTGGGTCAGCTCCTGCATCGAGGCCGCCGTCTGCTGCAGGCTGGAGGCCGCCTGCTCGCTGCGCTGCGACAGGTCCTGGCTGCCCATGGCCACTTCCTGCGAGGCATGCTGGATCGAGTCGGTGGCGTCGCGGATCGCGCGCACCAGGTCGCTGAGCCGGACCTGCATCGCCGCCACCTGCGTGAGCACCACGCCGATCTCGTCGCTGCCGGCCGCCTGGTTGCCGAGCACCTGGGCGCGCAGGTCGCCGTTGGCCACGGCCTCGACGACTTCACGCATCTGGTCGAGCCGGCGCTTGAGGCCGCGCGCGAACCACTCGACCGCCACCATCGCGGCGATGCCCACGGCGATCACCAGCGTCAGCGCGATCGTCGCGTCGCGGCGCGCGATCGCGGAGACATCGTCGATGTAGACGCCCGAGCCGATGACCCAGCCCCAGGGCTTGAAGCCGGCGACGTAGGAGCGCTTGGGCTCGGGATCCTTGGCGCCGGGCTTGGACCAGAGGTAGTCGACGAAGCCGCTGCCCTGGCTCTTGACCGTGTCGACGAAGGCGACGAACAGCTTCAGGCCGTTCGGGTCCTTGTTGCCGGACAGGTCCTTGTCGTTGAGCTCCGGCTTGATCGGGTGCATGACCATCTTGGGGCTCATGTCGTTGATCCAGAGGTACTCGTTGCCGGAGTAGCGGATCTTGCCGATCTCGGCCGCCGCCTGCTTGCGGGCCTCGGCCTCGGTCAGGCCGCCGGCGCCGACGCGGTCAAAGTAGCGCTTGGCGATCTGCTCGGCGTTCTTGACCTGCTCCACCGTCGTGATCATCTTCACGTCCAGCAGGCTCATCGCCGATCGGTGGCTGAGCCACATCACCAGCACCACGAAGCCGACCACCGCCGCGAGCACCGCGACGCGCAGCTTGGTCGCCAGCGTCCAGGCCCGGCGCGGCGCGGGCCGCGCGGATCCCGTGGCGCCCGCGGAGGACTCGGCGGCAGTGGACGCGGCCGCATGGAAGCCGGGCGCGGGCGTGGTCAGCGTGTTCATGAGGTCTCCTGGGCGGGCCGGTGCGTCCGGTCGTCGTTGTGTTCCCTGCCCTGCAATATGCGCATGCGCCCCGCGCGCGGCAAGCCCTCGAACCCTCGATGAAGCCCATGAACACGGCCCAAACGTGACGATGTGGCGCCGGGCTCGCGCCGGGGTGCAGGCGTACGCGTCAGCCTGAAGCCAGTTCCGGGTACTTGGCGAGCTTCTCGTAGAGCGTGGCGCGGGAGATCGCCAACAGGCGCGCCGCCGCCATGCGGTTGCCGTTGGTGCGGCGCAGCGCCTGCGCGATGGCGGCACGCTCCAGCTCGGCCTTGCGGGCCGGCAGCGTCGCGGCGGGACCGGACGCCGCCATCGACGCCGGCATGAACGCCCCGTCCTCGATCCGGTCGTGCGCCCAGGTCGCTTGTGGCTCGCCACCCGGCGTCCGGTGGAAGGCCGTCGCCGCCGGCGAGCCCGCCGGGGGCTCGGGCATCGCGGCGATCCCGCGCGCGAGCCCCGCGCCCAGCGGGCATGGCATCGGCACGCCGGGATCCCTCAGGCCGAAGTGGCGCGGCTCCAGCTGCGCCTCGTCGCTCATCAGGAAGGCCTGCTCCAGCGCGTTGCGCAGTTCGCGGACATTGCCCGGCCACGGCCGCCCCGTCAGCGCGCGCAGCGCCGCGGGGCTCAGCGTCTTCGGCGCCAGTCCGCCGCGGCGGGCGATGTCCTCGAGCAGCACCTCGACCAGCGATTCGATGTCCTCGGCCCGCTCGCGCAGCGACGGCAGGCGGATCGGCAGCACATGGAGCCGGTAGAACAGGTCGGCACGGAATTCCCCGCGCCGCACCATGGCCTCGAGGTCGCGGCTGGTGGCGGCGATGACGCGCACGTCGACCTTGACCACCTCGTTGCTGCCCAGCGGCTCGAGCTCCTGCTCCTGCAGCACGCGCAGCAGCTTGGCCTGCAAGGCGGGCGGCATGTCGCCGATCTCGTCGAGGAACAGCGTGCCGCCATCGGCCAGCCGGAACTTGCCATCGCGTCCCTTGCGCTCGGCGCCGGTGTACGCGCCGGGCGCGACGCCGAAGAACTCGGCTTCCAGCAGCGTCTCCGGCACCGCGGCGATGTTGACCGACACCAGCGGCTTGCCCGCCCGCCGCGAGGCCGCGTGGATCGCATGCGCCAGCAGCTCCTTGCCGGTGCCGGTCTCGCCCAGCAGCAGCACCGTCGCATCGGCCTGCGCGACGCGGCGCGCCTGCCGCTTGACCTCGACCGCCGCGGCGCTCGCGCCGACGAAGTCGATGATGCGGTGCTTGGGCCGGCGGTTGCGCGACTGCTCGGCGGCCAGCTGGCGGCGCGTCTCGTCGAGTTCCGCCTGGAGGCAGGCGAACTTGTTCATCAGCGGCTGCATCGTCGTCTCGGGATGGTCGAGCAGCACCATGCCCATCGCGCCGATCACCTCGCCGCCCGGGCCGCGCAGCGGCAGCCGGCTGACGAGGAAGGTGCCCGCCTTGTTGGTCAGCAGGTCCACCAGGATGGGCTGGCCGGTGTCGATGACCTGCGCCATCAGCGTGTTGGGCACGACCTCCTCGACGCGGCGGCCGACGAACTCGGACTCGTCGCGGAAGCCCAGCGCCGGCAGGAAGCGCTTGTAGCCCTCGCTGATCCAGACGACGCGGTGCGCGCGGTTCACCACCATCGCGCCCTGGGCCGTGCTGGCCAGCACGTCGAACATCGACTGCGCCGCCAGCCGCAACACCGCGTCGGCGTCCTGCGGAATGTCGTTCATGGCTTGTCTCCTTGGCTGCACCCAGGCCGCTCCTGGGCGAAGCGTCCGGGCTCTGTCCGGGGCCGTGTCCAGGGCTGTTTCCGGGGCCGTGTCCGGGTCGAGCCGCCACCGCGTGAGGCCGCCTCGGATCTGATGCGAGGCAATGTAGCAGCCGGCCCGGCGGTGCGAGGGCCATCCCACCCGCACGCCCGCCCTGGGGATTCCCTGAGGCGGCGGCCTGCCCGCGTCGCGGCCGATCCAGCTATAAACCGCCCTCATGGCCATCGTGGACTCCTGGACTTCGGCGCGCGCGGCAAGGCAGGTGCTGGCCTTGGCGCGCAAGCTCCTGTCCGAGCGCGGCCAGGCCAACAGCCTGGGCCTGGCGCAGGACCTGATCGGCCGCATGGGCGCGCTGGCCGCGCCCGCCTGGCCGGCCGTCTTCGACAAGCTGGCCGCCGATTTCAATCCCGAGCCGGCCGCCGTGCTGCGCGCCGCGCAGGCCTACGCCGACGCGCCCGGCACCGAGACGCTGCGCGCGCTCACCGAGCTCAGCGAGCCGCCCCGGCAGGAGCTCTTCCGGCGCCTGAACCGGGCGCCGGGCGGCACCGGCACCCTGGTGCGGATGCGGCGCCGGCTGCTGGAAGGCCTCAAGGCCCATCCCGACTGGCGCATGGTCGACGCCGACCTGCTGCACCTGCTGTCCTCCTGGTTCAACCCGGGCTTCCTGGAGATGCGGCAGGTGGACTGGAACTCGCCCGCGCGGCTGCTGGAGCAGGTCATCCACCACGAGGCGGTGCATGCGATCGATGGCTGGGACGACCTGCGCCGGCGCCTGCTGCCGGACCGGCGGTTGTTCGCCTTCTTCCATCCGCAGCTGCCCAGCGAGCCGCTGATCTTCGTCGAGGTCGCGCTGCTGGCGGACATGCCGGACGCGATCGCGCCGCTGATCGCCAAGCGCGCCGAGCCGCTGCCGGCCAGCAGCTACAAGACCGCCGTCTTCTACTCGATCAGCAATTGCGAGCCGGGGCTGCGCGGCGTGTCGCTGGGCAACTTCCTGATCAAGCGCGTCGCCGAGCACCTCAAGCGCGAGCTGCCGCGGATCAAGCAGTTCTGCACGCTGTCGCCGCTGCCCGGCTTCGCCGCCTGGCTGCAGGGCCTGTCGTCGCTGGACGAGCTGGCGGGCCTCAAGCCGGCGCAGCGCGAGCGCGCCGCGCAGGCGCTGGAGCGCGTGCGGCACCACACGGCCGCGGCGCTCGCGGGGCCGGCCGCGCTCGAGGACGAGGCGCTGCAGGCCGACCTGCGCCAGCTCGCCGCCGTCTACCTGATCGGCCAGACGCCGCTGCCCGGCGGCGATCCGGTCGCGCGCTTCCACCTGGACAACGGCGCGCGGCTCGAGCGCCTGAACCCCGGGGGCGACCGCTCCGCCAAGGGGCTGAAACAGTCGCACGGGATGATGGTCAATTACCTGTACGACCTCGACCGGATCGAGGAACACCACGAAGCCTTCACCCAAGGGGAGATCGCCACCGCGCGCGCCGTCAGCGGACTGCTGTGAGCCGGCGCCGCGCCGTCCCCCACCGATGCCACATCCCGATTTCCCCCCATCGCCTGCCCTTCATCACGACACCACCGCCCGCAGAGGCCCAGAGGAGACCGCCATGACTTCGACTTCCCCGTCCCGCCGCCGCGTGCTCGGCGCCGCCACCCTGGCCGCTGTCGGCGCGGGCGCCTTCGGTGCCGCGTTCGCGCCGTCGGCCTTCGCGCAGGGCGCCTGGCCGAGCCGGCCGGTCACCATCGTCGTGCCCTTCCCGGCCGGCGGCGGCACCGACGCCTTCGCGCGGCCGCTGACCGCGGTGCTGACCAAGCAGACCGGCAAGCAGTTCATCATCGACAACAAGGGCGGCGCCGGCGGCACCGTCGGCGCGACGCTCGCCTCGAAGGCCGCGCCCGACGGCTACACCTTCTTCATGGGCGCGGTCCACCACGCGATCGCGCCGGCCATGTATCCGAAGCTCGAGTACAAGCTGGAGGAGGACTTCGTCCCCGTCGGCCTGATCTCCAGCGTGCCGCAGGTGATCGTGATCAACCCGGGCAAGGTCCAGGCGACCGACGTGAAGGGCCTGCTGGACCTGCTCAAGAAGAACCCCGGCAAGCTGAACTACGGCTCGGCCGGCAACGGCACTTCCCACCACCTGGCGGGCGAACTCTTCAAGCTGCAGACGCAGACCTTCATCACCCACATTCCCTACCGCGGTGCCGGTCCGGCGCTGCAGGACCTGATGGCGGGCCAGGTGGACCTGATGTTCGACGGCCTGGGCTCGTCGGCGGCCCACATCCGCGGCGGTCGCATCAAGGCGCTGGCGGTGGCCTCGGCCAAGCGCGCGCCCGGTTTCCCCGACATCCCCAGCGCCGTCGAGGCCGGCATCCCGCAATACCAGGTCTCGACCTGGTACGGCCTGTGGGCACCCAAGGGCACGCCCAAGGAGGCGGTCGCCGCGATGCAGGCCGAGCTGCGCAAGGCCTTCGCCACCGAGGAACTGAAGACCATCTGGACCGGCCTGGGCACCGAGATGCCCAACCTCTACGGCGACGCCTTCGGCAAGTACGTGCATGGCGAGGTGGTGCGCTGGGCCGACGTGGTCAAGCGCTCCGGTGCGAAACTGGATTGATGCTCCCTGCCTGACTCCCGCCGACGGACATGACACCCAACGCCAATCTCTTCGCGGCACTGCGCGCGAACTTCTCCGACGACCTGGACGCCTGCGCGATCGAACTGGCCGACGGCCCCGATGCCGGCCAGCGCTACAGCTGGCGCGACATCGATCGCGCCACGGCGATGATCGCCAACCTGCTGGACTCGCTGGACCTGCCCGCCGGCAGCCGCGTCGCCGTGCAGACCGAGAAGAGCGTCGAGGCGCTGCTGCTCTACCTGGCAGTGCTGCGCGCCGGTTACGTCTACCTGCCGCTGAACACCGGCTACCAGGCGGCCGAGCTCGAGTACTTCATCGGCAACGCGGAACCGGCCGTGGTGGTCTGCGCGGGCAAGCACTTCGGCTGGATCAGCAAGCTGGCCTTCCAGGCCAAGGTGCCCTGGGTGTTCACCCTCAACGAGGACCGCAGCGGCACGCTGCTGGACCGCGCGGTGCAGATGCCCGACACCCACCAGGTGGCGGCGAAGCAGCCGGACGACCTGGCCGCCATCCTCTACACCAGCGGCACGACCGGGCGCAGCAAGGGCGCGATGCTCAGCCACGGCAACCTGCTGTCCAACGCCGAGGTGCTGCGCCATGCCTGGGGCTGGCAGGCGGACGACGTGCTGATCCATGCGCTGCCGATCTTCCACGTGCACGGCCTGTTCGTCGCGTCGCACGGCGCGCTGCTGGCCGGCGCGCGCATGCTCTGGTTCAACCGCTTCGAGCCGCGCGCCGTCATCGCGCGCCTGTCCGACGCGACGCTGTTCATGGGCGTGCCGACGCTGTACGTGCGCCTGCTCGAGCAGGCCACGCTGACCGCGGACGCCTGCGCGCGGATGCGGCTCTTCATCAGCGGCTCGGCGCCGCTGCTGATCGAGACTTTCCAGGAATGGCAGCGCCGCACCGGCCACACCATCCTGGAGCGCTACGGCATGAGCGAGACCGTCATGCTGACCTCCAACCCCTACCGGGCCGAGGACGGCCCGCGCCGCGGCGGCACGGTGGGTTTCCCCTTGCCGGGCGTCGGCCTGCGCGTCGTCGATGACGCCGGCGCGCCCTGCCCCAGCACCGGCGAGGGCGAGATCGGCCACATCCAGGTCCGCGGGCCGAATGTCTTCGCCGGCTACTGGCGCATGCCGGAGAAGACGAAGGAGGAGTTCACCGCCGACGGCTGGTTCAAGACCGGCGACGTCGGCCGCCGCGACGAGCAGGGCTACGTGACGATCGTCGGCCGCAGCAAGGATCTGATCATCAGCGGCGGCTACAACGTCTACCCGGCCGAGATCGAGGGCTGGCTCAACGAATTGCCGGGCGTGGCCGAGTCCGCGGTGGTGGGCGTGCCGCACCCGGACTTCGGCGAGGGCGTGATCGCGGTGGTCGTGCCGCGCGCCGGCGCCGCGCTGGACGGCGCGACCCTGATCGCGTCGCTGAAGGACCGCATCGCCGGGTTCAAGGTCCCCAAGCGGGTGTTCGTCGAGACCGAACTGCCCCGCAACGCGATGGGCAAGGTGCAGAAGAACCTGCTGCGGGACCGGCATCGGGCGCTGTTCGGCTGACATCGGCCGACAATCCCGCCCCATGAGCACGCCCCCACCGCTCCCCGACAACACCGCCTGCCCGCGCTGCGGCGGCGGTTTCCATTGCGGTGTCGAGGACGGCTGGTGCGCGTGCTTCGGCACGCGCCTGGGGGAGGGCCTCAAGCGCGACCTGGCGACGCGCTGGCCCGGGCAATGCCTGTGCCTGAAATGCCTCACGGAACTGGCCCGCGACGACCCCGGCAGCCATGTGCCGGACGGGCCCCGAACAGGGCCGCCGGTGCCCCCTTTCTGAGCGTTTGAACCCCGGCGCCGCGCGTCCAAAATGTCGCGGATGGCTCCCTCCCTGTTCAGCCAGTCGGTCGCCGAGCGCCTGCGGATGCGGCGCCTGCTGGTCTACGGCCCTTTCCTCGCGCTGGGCCTGGTGCTGGTGGTGATGTGGGCGCTGGTGCTGTGGTTCGCGCTGCTGTATCCGCGCTCGCTGGTCGAGGACCTCCAGCAGGACCTGCATGCGATCGCCCTCAACGCCGCGCAGGACACCGAGCAGCTGCTGCGCGAGACCGAGGGCAGCCTGCGCACGCTGGACCTGCTGCTGATGACGCGCCGCAACGAGCGGCAGGACCTGGACGCGACGGTGTCGCTGCTGGCCGACTCGCTGCGCGACAACTCGCGCGGCCTGACCGACGTGATGCTGGCCAGTCCTGAGGGCCGCCTGTGGCGCATCCCCTCGGTGACCGGCGAGCCCTATGTGGACCTCGGCCCGAAGAGTTTCCTGTCGGAACTGGGCCGGCCCGGCGGGCCCAGCGTCATCGTCGGCGCGCCGCTGCGGCTGCGACCGGGTGCCCACTTCGTGATGCCGATGGCCACCCGGCTGAGCGCGCCCGCCGGCCCCTTCACCGCCACCGTCGGCTTCATCGACCTGGAGACGCTGCTGCGCAGCTACCGCGCGCGCTCGATGCGCTCGGGCATGGCCGTGCTGCTGGAACGCGACGACGGCATCGCGATGGCGCGCTGGCCGGAGGTGCCGGGACTGATCGGCAGCAACCTGCGCGAGGTGCCCGGCGACGAGGTCGTGCCGCCCCACCCACCGGCGAGCGGCCAGTTCATCGTGACCCGCAGCCCGGCCGACGGCCGCGAGCGCATCGTTTCCTACCGCGTGCTGCAGGACTATCCGCTGCGCCTGTTCGTCTCCTTCGAGCGCGACCGCATCCTCGCCGGCTACCTGCAGCAGCGCCGCGCGGTGCTGGTTTTCTCGGTCGTCATCAGCGCCATCGCGGTCGGGCTGATGGCCTGGTTCACCCGGCTGCAGCAGCGCGCCCGGCTGCGCGAGGCGGAGAGCGAGGCCACCGCCGACGCCTCGCCGATGGGGCTGTTCCGCTGCGACCTCGCCGGCCGCACCGTCTACGCCAACGAGACCTACCTGCGCCTGCTGGAGGTCGACCGCGACGCCCTGGCCTGGGGCTGGCTGGAGCGGTTGCCGGCGGCCGAGCGCGAGCCCACGCGCGCGCAATGGACGGCGCTGGTCGCGCGCGGCGAGCCGGTGGACCGCGTGCACCAGCTCATCCGCCGCGATGGCAGCGCGCTGCTGGTGCGGCTGCGGATGCGGCCGATGCGGCTGGGCGACCGCATCGTCGCCCATGCCGGCACCCTCGCCGACATCAGCGCCGAGCTGGCCGCGCGCCGCGAGCGCGAACGCAGCCAGGCCGTCATGGGCGCGATGGCGCAGAGCGTCAACGTCATGATGCTGGCCGTCGACACCGACGAACGGGTGCTGTTCTGCAACAAGGCCTTCGAGCGCCGCTTCGACATCCCGGAGCGGTCCTGGCTGGGCCGGCACGCGTCCGAGGTCTTCGACGAGCTCTATCCGGCGGTGCAGCCGCTGATCCAGCGCGCCTTCGCGGGCGAGACCAGCGTGGTCGAGATGCGCGACGACGACGGCGTCAGCCGGCCCATGCCGCTGGACGGCGACGATCGCGGCGAGACCCGCTACGTCGAGCTCACCTATGCGCCGCTGCTCAACGACGACGGCACCATCCTCGGCGCTTACGGCGTGGCGCGCGACGTGACCGACGTGAAGCAGGAACAGCTGCGACTGCTGCGCGCGTCCAACACCGACCCGCTGACCGAGCTGCTCAACCGGGCCGGCTTCGCGTCGCAGGTCCACGCGGCGCTGGGCCGGGCGGTCGACCGCGACGAGCTGGTGGCGTTGCTCTACCTGGACCTGGACCGCTTCAAGCCGGTCAACGACGAGTACGGCCACCCGGTCGGCGACGCGCTGCTCAAGGCCGTCGCCGGGCGGCTGCGGCATGCGCTGCGGCCGCAGGACCTGGTCGCCCGCCTGGGCGGCGACGAATTCGCGGTGTTCCTGACCCACGTCGCCCGGCCCGTCGACGCGCAGGTGGTCGCCGACAAACTGGTGCATGCGCTGACGATGCCGTTCCGCATCGGGGCGCTGGAGCTGCACATCGGCACGAGCGTCGGTTTCTGCGTCGAATGGGCCCGGCAGGCCGACATCGACGACCTCGTCACCCGCGCCGACGAGGCGCTCTACCGCGCCAAGCGCGCGGGCCGGGGACGGTCCAACGGCAGCCTCTGCGCCGACCGGCTCGGGCCGTCCGGCGAGACGCCGCCCGCAGGCCGGGGCTGACCGCCGCGCAGCGGGCTCAGCCGCATTGACCGAAGTCGGCCGGGTCGCGGCCGTTCAGGCCCGCCGTCGGCGTCGCGGCGCCGTGCTTCAGGCGCATCAGCGTCATCTGCAGCACCTTGGCGTCGGCGCTGGCGCGGTGACGGCGCAATTGCGCCTCGGCGCGTACTTCCTGCTGCACCGCGTTCCAGCGGCCGGCCTCGTCCTCGGACAGTAGCCGGCGCAGGTCCTCGAGACGGAAGCGCGGCAGCCGGCCGGCGCTGTCGAAGAGCTTGGACAGCCAGCTGTAGTCGTGGCCCCAGCTGTCCGAATAGACCGTCTGCCCGGCCAGGCGCCGGTTGAGTTCGTCCGCGACCCACTCGCGCGGCCGGCCATGGCGCAGCAGCAGCTCGCGGGAGATGCCGTGCAGCGCCTCGGCCTGCTCGTCCCAGTGCGACCACTCGGGCGCCGGCTGGATCAGCGAGCAGAACGGCAGCCCGCCCGGCTCGACGAAGCCGATCTCGATCGGATAACTGCCGCGACCGAAGCCCGAGGCTTCCAGGTCGAGGATGGTCGGCGCGAGCACCGGGACGGCGGCAGGCAGGGCAGCGACGGTCATGGGGGCGAGTATGCAAGCGGCGCGCCAGCCCCGGCCGTCGTCCCTCCTCAGATCAGGGGACGGCCGGCGCGGCGGTCGGCGCGGGCGAAGACGGCGGATCGACCGCATCGCCGTCGCCGCTGTCGCCGCGATCCCGGCCGCGGCGGCGCTGCAGCGCATGCCAACCGTCCAGGCCGCCGTCCAGCGCCAGCACCCGCGCATGGCCGCGCTGGAGCAGCTCGTGGGCGCCCTGCACCGCGGAGATCTCGTTCGGGCAGTTGCAGTACAAGACCAGCAGGCGGTCGTGGGGCAACTGGTCGGCGTAGTCGGGCAGGCGCGTCAGCGGGATGTTGAGCGCGCCGGGCAGCGTGCGCGGATCGGCGGCGCGACCGGGGTCGCTGCGCACGTCGATGAACAGCGGCGCCATGTCCTGGTCGACCAGCGCGGCGGCGTCCTCGACGCTGATGCGTTCGACCTCACCCTGCAGCCGCGCCATCTGGCGGCGACGGCGCCAGCGGTTGCCCACCAGCAGCAACAGCACCGCGCCGAGCGCCGCCAGCGCCAGCAGGCCGGCGTTGGACAGCGCGTCCAGCACGTCCTGGATCTGGTCGCTGAAGACCAGGCCCAGGCCGAGGAAACACAGCGTCCACACCAGGCCGGCGACGGCGTCGTAGGCGACGAAGCGCCGCCAGCCCATGCCCAGAGCGCCGGCCATCGGCGCGGCGACCACCGAGATGCCGGGCAGGAACTTGGCCGCCAGCAGCGAGCTGCCGCCCCAGCGCGCGATCAGGCTCTCGCTCTGGCGCACGCAGACGTCCGGCGACAGCGAGACGCGGCACAGCAGCCGCAGCACGCGGTGGCCATGGGTGCGCCCGGCGATGAACCAGATCGCGTCGCCCAGCACGTTGGCCAGCACCGCGGCCACGACCAGCGACAGCGCCGACAACCGCCCCGCCGCCGCCAGCCCTCCGGCCACCACCAGCAGCGGCGCCGCCGGCAGCGGCGCGCCGATGCGCGCGGCCAGCGTCACGAGGAAGACGAGCAGGAAGTCGTGCTGGATCAGCAGGTCGATCAGGGCGCGCATGCGGCGCATTGTCGCGGCTGGCGAGGACTCCGGTCGGCGGTGGGGCGATTGGGCGATAGCGCGAACGCCGCGCGCCCCGCCGGCTCAGGACGCCAGCCGCTGCGGCGCCGGCCGGGCGACGAAGGCGAACTGCACGTACTTCGTCTCCTCCAGCTGCCGCCCGAACAGCCGGAAGGCCAGCCGCCGCTTGATCGACGGCGTGTACCACTGCTCGTTGATGCCCTGCACGCTGAGCACCTCGTAGCCGCACTCGTCGAACATCCTCATCGCGCTGGTGCGAGTGAAGAAGCGCAGGTGGGTGCGGTCGCGGACGCCGCAGCGCTCGTAGCGGAAGTCGCGGTCGTGCAGCAGCGGCCAGATTGTGTCCAGGTGCAGCAGGTTGGGCAGCGAGGCCAGGACCACGCCGCCGGGCGCCAGCAGCGGCGCGGCGTGGTTCAGCGCGGCCCAGGGATCGGGCATGTGCTCGAGCACGTCGTTGAAGACGATGGCGTGGAAGTGCGCCTCGGGCAGCGGCAGCGTCGGGTCGAAATAGCCTTGCAGCACGCGATCCAGGTGCTGGCCGGCGCGCTCGGCGGCGCCGGCGTCGGGCTCCACGCCCCAGACCTCGGTGCCGGGGCGCGCGGTCTTGACCGCCTCCCCGAACGCGCCGGTGTTGCACCCGACGTCCAGCACCCGCAGGCAGTCCGGCGGCAGGAAGGCCAGCATCTCGCGCCGGGCGATGTGGGGGTAATCGATGCGAACCAGCGGACTGGCGGAATGGGCGGCCGGCATGGGCGTCTCCTTGGCGGCAGGCACCGCGGCGGTGCGGGCAGCATAGTCACGCCCGGCCGCCGACAACATCCTTTGCTTTCGGGACAGGAAAGTCCCGAGGCGCTAACGGCTCGCGGGCCGGTGCCTGCGGGGCTGCAACTCGCGGGCTGCAACTCGCGGGCTGCAGCTCGCGCCGAGCATGGTCGCGCTCGCCTGGGAGGTCGCAGAGCCGGCCGCGATCACTCTGGCTCGCGCCGCGCGAGGGCGGGCTCGCCGGTCAGAAGCTCGTCCAGTCGTCGTCACCGGCGAGGACCGGCTCGGCGATCTTGCGAGAGGCCGGTTTCGTCGGCACCACCAGCAACTCGGGCGCCGGCGCGCCCCGTCTCGCCGGGGTCGCCGTGGCGGCCACGACACGGATGACCGCGTTCGCCGCCGCTGCCGTCACGGGCGCGGGGGCGGGCTTGCGTGACACCCACGACGTCACCGGGGCTGCCCGTGCCGGCTCGGCGCGCGGGTTGTCGCGGCGCAACGCGGGCGCTGGCGACGTGATGGCCGCAGGACGGCTCGCCTCGAGCGCGCGCGGCAACTGCTTCGCCTGCGGGAACTGGTGACCAGGCCGCACTTGGCGGTCCTGCCAGGCCGGTTTCTCCTGCCCGTCCCGCTGCACTGCCTGCACGGGCTGCGCGGGGCGCGGCGGCTGTCCATCGGTGCGGAACACCGCGACCGCGCCGACCATGTCGATCGCCTGGCGCTTCATGCTGTCCGCCGCGGCGGCGCTCTCCTCGACCATCGCGGCGTTCTGCTGCGTGGCGCGGTCCATCTGCGTGATGGCTTCGCCCACTTGGGCGACGCCGGCGCTCTGCTCGACGCTGGCAGCGCTGATCTCGCCGACGATGTCCGACACCTGCCGGATCGCGCCGACCACCTCGGTCATCGTGGCGCCGGCCTGGTCGACCAGCCCGCTGCCCAACTCGACGCGGGCGACGCTGTCGCCGATGAGCTGCTTGATCTCCTTGGCGGCTCCGGCCGAGCGGCTCGCCAGGCTGCGGACCTCGGCGGCGACGACGGCGAAGCCGCGGCCCTGTTCGCCGGCGCGGGCGGCCTCGACCGCGGCGTTGAGCGCCAGGATGTTGGTCTGGAACGCGATGCCGTCGATGACGCCGATGATGTCGGCGATGCGGCGGCTGCTCTCGTGGATGCCACGCATGGTGTCGACCACCTGGCCCACGACCTCGCCGCCGCGGGTCGCGACCTCGCTGGCCTCGCGCGCCCGCTGGTTGGCCTGCTGGGCGTTGTCGGCGTTCTGGCGCACCGTGGCGCTGAGCTGCTCCATCGAGGCGGCGGTCTCCTCGAGCGCCGCGGCCTGTTCCTCGGTCCGCGACGACAGGTCGTTGTTGCCCTGCGCGATGCGGGTGCTGGCGTCGGCGATCTGCTCGGCGGAGCCCCGCACCTGGCCGATCAGCGCGAGCAGTTGACCCTGCATCGCCCCCATCGAGGCGAGCACGCTGGCCGCCGGCGCTTGCGCGGCGCCTTCGACCGGACGCAGGTCGCCGTCGGCGATGCGGCGGGCGGCGTCGGCCAGTTGCGCCGGCTCGGTGCCGAGCGCGCTCATCAGGCGGCGCGTGATCAGCCAGCCCAGGCCGCAGGCGGCCGCCACGGCGGCGAGGCTGAGCAGCGTCAGCCACCAGCGCTGCGCCTGGTACTGGGCGGTGGACGCGGCGATCTCCTCGTCGGCCGCACGGGCGGCGAAGTCGACGTACTCGCGTGTGGCGGCCAGCAGCGCCGCCAGCAGCGGGCGGCAGTCACGGGTCATGGCGGTCATCGCCTCGTCGCGCCGGCCGGAGGACGCCAGCTCGACGATGTTCGCCGCGACCGGGCCATAACGCCCCTCCACCTCCAGGAGACGCGCGACCAACTCGCGTTCGCGGGGGCTGGCTTCGGGCGCGGCGGCCACCGCGTCCTTGAGCTTGCGCAGGTGCTCGCCGATCGCCGAGTGGGCGTCGAGGGCCATCTTTCGGGCGGACTCGACGTCCGCCGCCTCCTTGACGATCACCATGTCCCGCACGCCGATGGCGCGGCGGTTGGCGGCGATGCGCACGTCGACGGCCATCGATTCCCGCTCATCGATGCCGTGCACGAACCCGGCGAACCGTGCATCCGCGGCGGCGAGGCCTCGCAGCGCGACGGCGCTGACCAGCATCACCACCGCGACCAGCGCGGCGAAGGCAAACGACAGCTGCTTCTTGATGGAAAGACCATTCATGGATCTGCTCTTGAGACAAACGGCGCTCGGAAGGGCGCGGGCGGCTGCGGTGGGCGGCCGATCAGTCTGGCGGCATGGGGTGAGGAAATGATATTTTTGAAATCACCGCTGCCGATATCACCACTTCGGACGAGCGTGACGCAGTACGGAAGGGGTGGTCCCGGCCCCCACGAACGAGGGGAGGAGCGCCGTGATCGGTGTCACGGCCCGGGAGATCGGGGGCTCGCCTTCTCGTCTGAATGGTCGTCCACGGTGTCGTTCGGGAGCGCGGCCCGGGGGGCCTGACACGGGGATCGCGAGGGGGTTGGCGGGCGCGAAACGAGCGTCCGTGCCGCTGCGCTACGATCGCCCGATAGACCGTGAGCCTGTCATCCCGAAGTCTTCGCCTGGTTTTCCTCCGACGGACGCCGTGCAAGCCCTCGCCTTGATTGCTTGGCGACTCTGTTCGCGCCGCATGTCGCGGCGCGACACGCGCGGAGGTGTTCCATGCCTGTCCCCCAAACCCTCGACGAGCTCCGGGTGTCGTTGCGCCAAAGTGTCGATGCCCTGCAAAGACGCCAGGCCAGCGAGATCCCCGAACAGCTGATCGATCGGCTGGTGGATCTGGACTGGCTGGAATGGCATGGTGGCAATTTGCGTCTCACGACCACCGGGGCCAACATCCACCGTCAGGAGATCGTCCGCGTTCGCGCCCTCGCCGAGTCGTCCTCAGGCTCCTCGATCACCCCCAACCTCACGGAGGCCACCATCGCTACCCCGAACTACCAGTACGAGAAACGTCAACGCGAACTCGCCAAGAAAAAGAAGAAGGAAGAGAAGGCCCAGCGCAAGGCCGCTGGCTCGCCGCCCGCGCCCGCGTCGGAGACCCCCGACGGCGAGAAGCCCGGCCCGGCCTGAGCGCCACGGTCCTTTTGGTGAGCTAGTTCGCGTTGCCGACGGCATCGCGAGCGGCCGTTAGGAATTGGTGCTGACTCGCGGTGGGGGGTCTGGGATCCTCCGCCGCCTATGTCCACGTCCCGCCTGGCCTCCCTCAGAGGCGTCGCCCTGCTCGCGGCGCCCTTCCGCCGCATGGCCCGGCTCCTTTCGACCGACGTGCGCCTGGAGCGCAAGGGCCGGCGTATCGGCATCCGCGTGGCGGCCCCTCCGCCCGAACCCTCGCCGCCGGACAGCAGCGCCCTCGAGGCGCAGAAGGCCACCGGCATCGCGCTCAAGAAACTGCTCGACACGCATCGCCAGACACGGCGGGTGATGCGTCATCTCGGCTACGTCGAGCGCGCGCTGGCGGCCCGTGGCCAGGAAGCGCTGAACGATCTGCCGGTGGAAGTGATCGCGAAGGCGCTGAAGCAGTTCGAAGCCCTCGTCAGCAACTGGTCCGATCCCGTGCTCGCGGGCCTGCGGTCGCAGATGGCGGTGGCGGTGCTGCGCCGGTCCGACGATCCCTTCGGTGGACCGGTGTCCGACCGACGCTCCGAGTTCTACACGGATTCGCGGCTGGAAGTCAGGGATGACTCGCCGTCGGCGTTCATGGAGTTCGAGCGCGCGTTCCAGGCGCACAACTCGCGGCCGTGAGCCGCGGCTCGCCCAGAGGCGATCCGCTCTGTAGGGAGCCCCATAAACCACGACTGACTTCCCTCTGGGGGCGGCCTTCAGCGCCCGCATGAAGCGCCACTGGCTGTCCCCACATGACGCCACCGAGCTGGCTCGTGGCCCCAAATCACGCGACTAGAAGATTGCGCATCGAGCATCGCTACCCTGGGCGCTGAAGCCCCATCTTGACGAAAGCTCTCGAAACGCCTTGGGGCAGCCGCCATGTTCTTGGTTGTCGCACCATTTGGCCGGCTATATCGGGAAGGGAGGCGGATTTGTTTGCGACTACTCTGCCTTCTTCCCCTTGCAGCCGGCGCCCGGTCATCCGCCCTCACCCACTCTGTGAGCCGCTAGGCTTTGGATACGCTGCAGGAAATGCGGCAACGTCAACCTAGCCAAGAACGCTGACGCATTGCAGGCCCTGAAGGCGGACGGTGACACGTGCTCGTTGCTGCAGCTGGCGGACCTGGTGAAGCGATGCCGCGGCGTAAGGGTCGACGCCCTTATCGGGTACGTAATCAAGGCGTGGACATTGCTTCACCACTTTGCCGTGGTCCGCAGCCGCTCTGTACCCTCCGACGGCAAGAACCGCTTTCGGTTCATGATGGGCGACTACGGGCTTTAACGCCTCCACACAGCGTCGCGATTGCCCTCGCCAGGCATGTCAGCCGACAAGCTCGAGCACGCCCTCACGCTTTGCGCGCAGGCGGGTCTGTTGACAGAGGCCAACGGCGGCTATAGGTCGACCACCGAAGGTAAGCGTCGCCGTGAGACTCAGTGATTGTTGAAGTCGTTGAAGGGAGTTCCGAGGGAAATCGCCACGTACATCTCGAGCAAGGCCTGCCGGTTCGAGTCAACTTCCTCGACTGCTCGAATAGCCATCGACCTCATACGCTCCTTCTGAGCCAAAAAGCACTTCGCAAACGTGTCCTGGGTCAGTAGGTGCTTGCGAGAGCCTTCGGGCTTGTAGGTCGCTTTGGGTACGCCACAAGCTTCGCGGGTCAGCAGGAACGCGAAGGACGCCTGATTTTCGGTCGAGCCCCGCCGACAGTGGAGGCAAATGCGGGCGCGGATGTTATTGCTGCGACCGACATACAGGTGCCGGCCATTCTCGGAGAACAGGTACACGCCCTTGCTTGGAAGCGCCACGTCGCTGAGCTGGCTGAAGGTGAATGGCGGCATGTCCACCAGTCGTTCGAGGGAAGGGTGCAACGCCTCTACGTGCCGCGCGAAGGTCTCGTTCATCCGTTCATCTCACACCCGCAGCGTTCTATAGGTCACGCGTCCGAGGTCCACTCCCATGGGGCCTAGGAAGTGTTTCGAGTAGACGTTCCCGTCGAATCCCTTTGGCTTCATCTTGCTCGCTTCGAGCCATCGACAAACTCGATGCATCGCCGAGATGAAGATGGGCATCAGATTGATGTAGACCTGGGACTTCGGATAGCGCTCCGATGTAGCGTGTGCGGAAACCTGAGCGAAGCCGAGTTCGCGCTCCCAGAGCGCTTGGAGGGCTGCTGCATTCTTGACATTCGGGCTGGCCAGCCGCGCATAGAAGTCGTGAAGAAGCACGTAGTGCTCGCTCGACCACGCATCATCCGCGTTGGCATACCCCGCCAACAGGAACTGAGCGCCGGCCAGCTTCTCAAGTCCGCCCTCCTGGCCAAGCCTTGCCGCCATGCTCTCGAACAAGTCATGGTCCCAGTGGTGGATGGCGTTGCGCAGAACAACCAGCAGCGACGTGTCGCCATGGTCAAAGTACTTGAACCCTGGCAGGCCTTTTGAGACGTCGTAAAGGGTGTGAAACGTCTCCAGCTTCGCCTCGAACGCGAGGTCCATGTTGGTGATGGCCTCTTCGCGGTCGACCTTCACCAACCTCGGGAACTCCATGGCTGCTTCACTGTAGAGGCGCGTGGCGTTCGACAGCCGCTCCCAAGCTCGTTGAACCGCTTTCACAGGGAGCCCTCCGGCAACTGTTCGGAGCGCAGGGTTGAGGTGCAAGTCGCCTGCTGGCCCCTAGGGCGACTTGCTTGCTCGGTGGGCGTCACCCCAGAAGTCCGCTCAAAGCCGTGGCAAGCGTCAAAGCTGAAGCTGTTATTTCCGCGGCGCAAAGAACACGCCAGATTGCGATGTGCCTGGAGGCGTTGAAGCACTTTGGGCCCGGTCGGTCGGCGCAATTAACTTCGTCACCTCCGCGAGGCCGATTTGGAGCACCATGGCCGGGTGCTGATGCTATGCGACGCCGCGTACAAGCGTGCAGCTTCGAGGTGGGCTAGCGTGAGGAACGGCCAACTCTCCACGATGCGCTCCCAGCTATCGCCGGCATCGACGCACGCGAGCAGCGTTGCAACAGGCAGCCGCGAGCCAGCAAGCACAGGGGTGCCTCCAATCACGTGGGCGTCAGTTTCAATGGCGGGGAGCGTCGAGGTAGCCATGCCGAAGTCTAGCTAGTTTCGCCCAGGCCTACGTAATGCTGCTTTGCCACTCCAGTCTAGGCCGGGACTGACGGGTGCTGAGCCAACGGTCCGGGTCGCACCTTCTTGCAACCCTATCCGACTCCTTGGCCGACAGCCGCCGACCCTCTCCGGCATCGCACCTGCTGGACCTTCCCGTCACCGGAACATGTGACCTATTCGTTCGCGGCTTTTCTTTACTGAAAACTTGGGCGACAAACTAAAAGTCCCTCCCCCTACGACCCAAGTTTTCAGCCAACTCCCTGAAAGCCTCCCTCACTAGGCCTTTGAAGCAGAGATACGAGGTGCATACGCGCCCATAATCTCCGCATTTTCCATTCGCTACGGTGCTTAAGCCGCAGATGCTCGAACGCACCGAGCTTACTGAAAGCCCCGCTGCGGGTAACTGAAAAACAGACGATTGCGCGACATTCGCCCGACGCCACTCTCTCGGCACTTCGAAGGGCGCAGTGCGCATAGAGTTCGGCCGCAGGTACATCTAAGCGGCACGAAACAATTGTGATTAGCAGAATCGCACCATTCCCTTTTGAACTGGATGACACGACGGCCGCGCAAACGGATGCGCGGTCCAGGGTGATTCCGCACCCAATCTACTCGTCCCAAGTCGGTCGCCTGGTGTCCGTGCGCCGTGCGGAACCCGGTGAGATGGCCCGTAAAGTTATCAGCCGCTCCAATATGAAGGCGACCTATCGGACGAGCGTCGCACGCTTCCCCTTCCCTATCGACTGCGACTCTGCCTACGAGGCGGAGTTTGTGCGGCTGGCTGCCATGGAACTCTCCATCCATCACGTTCTTCCGCAGCCGGCAAAGATTGAGTATGAAATCGCCGGCAAGCTATGCTTGCACTATCCGGACTTCCTAACTCTCGGTTCATCGAAAACCTTCTGGGAAATTAAGACTGCACGGGAAGCCCAGCTCCCGGAATACTTCGTCAGGACTGAGTTGATGAAGGCGGAGCTACCGCGCTTTGGGTACCGATACCGCGTTGCAATCGCGGAGGACCTGTTCTTTCAACCTCGGAGGACCAATCTATTCCGAGTCGCAAAAATGGCTCGGGCCGCGCCTCCGCTTTGCCCAACAACCGTCATCGCTGGCCTTGGTCGCACGCCCATGACTTGGGGCGAAATTGTGGATGGTGCCGTATCTCCCTTGTCCCCAAGCCTGGCTTGCAGTCTGGTCCAAACAGGGCATTTAACGTTCAACGCAGATGTAGCTTGGACGTTGGCAACGGTCTTCACAGCCGTTGCGGCAAGCTCTAATTCGCGCCCCGGTTGAAACGATGGCCCTCGCATATTTCAGGCCTGGCGCCAACGTTGTCTTAGACGGTCACGAGTACCGACTCCAGAAATTGTTGGAGGACGGCACCTGGGTTATGGAGAATCAGAACACCGGACGGGTTCTGGAGCGTCACACGCAATTGCTTCACGGCGACTACGCTGACGGGTCTTTGGTATTTAAGACCTGGAGCATCGTGGGCATAAACGGCAAAGAACGACCGTTACCCGTAACCGCAGAGCTGACTTCCGAGAAGCGGCTGAACGAAGGGGCATACAGGACTCGCTATGTCAAAGCCGTACTTGGGCACCCCCTAACCCGGAGCGTTTTAGAACCACTTATCCGAAATGAGTGGGAAAGCTCAGGTGTGCCTGAGGTGATTCCATATTGGTCAACCGTCATTCGGTGGGTCAATAGTTACGTGGCATCTGGGGGCAGCGGGGTGGGCCTGTCGCCGAACTACGCAGGCCGCGGAAATAGAACGGCTCGGGTGCATCCTGATGTTGTCGCCTGCTGCGAGTGGGTTATCGAGAACTTCTATCTCACCCTTGCACGCCCCACGATTGAAGACTCCCTGACTTTCGCGGCGGGGGAAATCGCGGCGGTCAACAGACTCCTTCCCAAGTCGCAACATTTGCAGGCGCCGAGTCGCAAGCTATTCAGGAGACTTCTCGCGCTTGTGCCATCCTACGATGCAGACGTGGCTCGCTACGGCCGAGAGGCCGCCCGCCGCAAGTATCGAACCAGCTTGAACATTCGTCTGACGGAGGGACCTCTTCAGCGGGCCGAAATGGACCACACTCGATTGGACGTGATGTTGGTCGACGAGGAAACGGGAGCTCCGCTGGGCAGGCCTTGGCTTACGATTCTCATCGACGACTTCACGCGCTGCATTCTTGGCTACGCGTTAACCTTCGAACCGCCTAGCAGGGCGTCCATCACGAAGTGCCTCCGCCACGCTTTCCTTCCAAAAGCAATTCGAAAAGCTTTTCCGAACATAGCGAATGAATGGGTCGCCTGGGGCGTCCCCGGCGAACTGGCGTTTGACAATGGTCTGGAGTTTCACGCCATCGAGGTTCGCCAAGTATGTCACGAGCTAAGCGTAGATATTAACTATGCACCGCGCAAGACTCCTTGGTTCAAAGGGAAGGTTGAGCGAGTCATACGGACCTTGCTGCAGGGGGCCGTATCGCACATGCCTGGAAAGACCTTCTCCAACATATTCGAGAAGGCCGATTACGACCCCAAGCTCCACGCGGTATTGCCTTACCGGGTAGTTAACGAGGCTATCGTCGCGTGGATTTGCGATGTTTACTCAGTCCGACCTCATAGTGCGCTGGGATGCAGCCCCAAAGAGATGTGGGACAAGCATATTGAAGAGTACCAAATCGGCTGGTTGCCTGACCTGAACCGCTTTGACGCAATTTTGGGTCTTCGTGAGGAGTTCACCCTTACGCACGCTGGAATTTCACGGCTTGGGCTGACATACAACTCAGCTGAGATGGGACAGCTGCGTCAGCAATTTGGTACCAAGCTCCTCGTCGACGTTCGCGTCAACCAGGCCGACCTCGGCTCCATCCTCGTTCTGCATCCACGGTCGAAAGAGGCCATCAAGGTCCCTTGCCTCAATCCGGAATACGCCAACGGTCTCAGCGATTGGCAGCACAAGGTATGCCGCGCCTTCGTCAAGAAGCATAAGGACGACGGAACCGATGGCGATATCGCGGAGTGGAAGCAAGCTTTTCATCGCATAGCCAAGATGGTCAAAGACCACACGAGCCAGCCGAGGAAGAAGTTGTCTACCTCGACGGCGGTAGGCCGGTGGTTAGAGAACTCGCAAGCGTGGGCCCAGCATACCGCGCGTCTGACGGGACTGCCCGAACAATTCGCCGGGCACGGGCTGCCGCCAGAGGTAGGCATCGAGCCCCCCTCCATTCCGCCGACCGATATGTCGCCCTCATCGTCGGCGCCATTGGTCACTGGCGCAGCCCCACCAGCCGCTGAACCCCTGCCGCAGGGAGCCGTCATGGAGTGGAATTCGCCGGCTGTAGCGGCATCAGCGATGGAAGCACATAGCGGTCCCGTCACCGCTCTGGTGCGAGCAAGCAGCCATGCGCTGGCGCGCCCCTCATCGAGCCGCGCGGCACCTGCACCCGGCCAGGAACGCGCGGAGGACGCTCTCCCGAGCTTCACGCCAATCATTGACTAGGAGACCTCAGGTGCCGCAGAGAACGTTCGACCCGTCACTCGTTGCCACTATCACTGTTCCTCACACCGAATTCGCGCGAGGGCTAAAGCGCATCCAGGAGGTGTATGACAGTGCAGGCAGCTTGGACGCCGAGCCGCTGTGCTTGGCGGTGATTGGAGCCTCGGGGAGCGGTAAGTCAAAGCTAATCAAACGTCTACTGAAGAAGTACCCGCCGGAACGCACTCCCGATGGGCTCCTGCAGACGGTACTGATTGTGGAAGTCCCTGCGGACCCGAAGGTCAAGAGCTTGGTGGAGGCATGCTTGCTGGCGCTCGGTGACCCACTTTGGGACAACAACGACGCAACCAACAAGAAGACCGCGCGACTCATCGTCCTCATGACCAAAGCGCGGGTACGCGTCCTTTGCCTCGATGAGTTCCATCACTTCTATGACAAGGCGACAGACCGGGTGCAGCTCCTCGTGACGGACTGGCTCAAGAGTCTGATTAACCTGAACCGGTTCTCCGTCGTGGTAGCTGGCATGGAGGTAAGCAGCATCGTCTTGAGTCACAACCCGCAATTGCGCGACAGGTTCCAAGCGCCCGTCAAGCTTCCTCGGTTTGACTGGACCATCAAGGCCCATAAGAACGACTGGGCGGGGATGCTGATGGCCTTTACCGAGGCAATTGGGCTGCAACACGACATCGTTGACTTGCACGAGCCACAGTTGGCATTTCGACTCTACCTTGCGTGTGGCGGACGCGTGCGGCCGCTTGTGAACACCTTAGCTGAAGCCGTCCGCCGCGCGTCCAGCGAGAGTCGGTCAGAGATTGGCATCGAGCATCTAGAAGCTGCATATGTGAAGGTTGTTTGGAACCAATTCACGTGGGAGGCATGGAACGTGTTTGACATGGCCAAACCGGCTCCAGGCAACGTCAAGGCGCTGGTGGACTGCGCCATGGGCATACACGAAGACGATGAGGCTCAGGTCGGCCAGAAGCGCAAGCGGCGCCGGCGACTGCCTTCTGGCGTCAAGGAAGCGCTCTCGGCTCAGTATTGACCATGGAAGCACAACATCGCGCACTGCTGGTGACGCCAAGCCAGCAGGCCCTTGAGAGCCCAGCCGGCTACGTACTGCGCTTGGCTGAAAGCAACGGGTACTTCACACCTCGGTCCATTGCTGCGCTTGCGAAGCATCCACCTCGGGATGTATTCACGTCGCGGATGGACATGCGCCGCTTCGCGCCGCTTCTCGGCTCCGCACCGGCGCGGTTGCATGGCTACATTGCAGATGACGGTACATCCGTTGTTCTCTGTGGGCAGCGCATCAATCATCAAGAGCTCTCGTTGGGCATCGCTCGCGTTTGCCCGGAGTGCATCGCCGAGCGAGGGTACCGGCCGGCCTGGACGGACTTGTCTATCGTTGACGCATGTCCCTTTCATCGGCGCCCATTTGTCGTCTCGTGTAGCGCCTGTAAGAGAGCGCTCAAGTGGGAGCGTCCAGGCTTGGTGGCCTGCAAATGCGGTGGGAACTTGGAGGAGTGTGGGGCACGCGCCGACGCGTGCGTGGCGGAGGACCATACAGCGCTGCTGCAGGCCGTGATTCCCGAGTTCGAGGGAACTCTCAACGCGATTAACGCCAGCACATTTAAAGCCAACGAGAACGGACTGTCCTTCCTGGACTGGCTGGCACTTGTCAGGGCGGCTGCTGGCATACACAGGCGCCTTTACCCCGATGGAGACGACGTGTCGGTGGCTCGGCGCGCTGCAGCTGTGCTCATTGACTGCCAGCAGCAGCTGAGCGCAGCGATGCGGCGCCTTGCGCCGGGCGAGGAACGGCTCACGGGGATGAACCTGCTCGCAAAGCACCAGCGTTGGCTAACGCAGAGCTGGGGTAAGGCGCTTGGCTCGTCCGCGCTCGCGTACTTGCGGCGGCGACTCGAGCTTCTGCCAGGGCCGGGGAACGCTGGCGTGCAGCGACGGTCGATGGAACTGACCGCCTGGCCTGAACCCAAGTCGGAAAAGCGTTTCAAGGTTCAGCGGGTGGCATCTCCCCGCTCCGTCGCGCCTCCTGGCAGCCGCACGTACTTCAACCGCGATGCAGCGCGGGAGGCAGGGATTCCCTTGGCGGCGTTGAAGTACCTCCGTACACAGGGCCTCTTCAAGGTCAACAATCGTGCAAACCGGGGGGACGGCTATCACGAGAAGGACGTGCAGGCGTTCAAGGACGAGCTGATGGCCCGCGCGGTACCCGCCCCGGAACTTGAGACCCTCTGCGGCTTTCAGCACGCAGTCCGTTGGATGAATACCGGCTCGGCCGATGGTAAGGGTCGCTTCATTAGGGCGATTCTTGAGAAGTCGATTCCGCTGTACGAGGGCCCTGACGGCTCCTTCGAGTCCTTGAAGGTGAGCTTGGCCGACGCCCGACACTTCGCCAGCGAAGTTCAAGCAGAACGTCACTCGGGGGCATACAGCGTCACGGTAACGGCGCGGATGTTGGGCTGCTCACCAGAGTCCGTGTCGGGCCTGCTCGAGCTTCAGCTCCTCACTGCAGTGCAGACGAGCTTGGGCCCACGTCCAACGGCCGAGTCCATCAGACGCTTTGAGGGCGAATATCGCTTCCTTGCGCCGTTCGCCTCGGAGGTTGGGACTTCGACGCCCACTCTGCTGAAGCTCTCCGAGATGTTCAGCATCCCCGTCCAAAACGTCGCGAGGAAGGCCTCCAAGCGACACCAGCCCTTCATCCGACTCATTGACCTTCCAGCGTTGGCGGTGGCACTGGATGAACATCGCGAATCGAGATTTTCTCCTTGTACCGCTGAGGCGGTGGCTTGGAAGGAACTCCCCTCAAGCAAGTTCGCGCCGGTCCTTCCACTTACCACTCCCAAAGAAGTCGGTTCGCCAATCCGCTATCAGCTGGAGGGAGGGCATGATTCGGCCGAGTTGGCTGAGTGAGCAGCGCTGAATGCCTTCGCAGCTATGGCGCGCGGTTGGCGCCGCGGACGTGTTCCCCGCCCTCCACTTGCGGCCAGCGGCCAGCGGCCAGCGGCCAGCGGCCAGCGGCCAGCGGACCTAGCATCACGCTCCAACCGCACGTTCCAACCCATAGACAATCGTCTTTATTCAGCAGGAATCCGTTCGCCAGGTACCGAACCGCGAGCCTTCTAGGGAGGGAAGGCGAATGTGGGGCTAGTGCCCGGATTTCGGCGGATAACTGCGTGGAAGCCGCCCTGCTCCTGCAGTTCGACGACGTCGACGATGCGGCCCGAGAAGTAAGCCAGAACAGGCGGTATGCGCAGCACCTGTCCGAACACAGGTACATCCCCCTCTGCAGCTACAACAAGTTGGAATGCTATGTTGGGTTGTTGGAGGTACTTCTCTCGTTCCGCGAGGAAGTCCTCGCCTACTGCGACGTAGAGGTCTTCAGACGTTGGGTCACTCTTGGGGATGAGCGTTCTCGCTATTGCCGCCGCCGCGCGAGACACGGCGGCGAACTCGTTCCATGTCGGGTAGTAGTCGTCGACGAAACTGATGCGACGATTGAAGTGCTCGGATAGCGTTCGCGCATTCCTCAGGTAGACCATGCGAGTGGCGTGCTGCTTGATGAAGCCATCATGTGTGAGCTTTGTTCCATCAAAGGAGGCGATGCGCCGCTCGTCGATGAAGACTTCGAGCTCAAGTTTTAGCCCGTTGTTCCAACCCTCGAGCAAATCCGCCAAGGCCGTCAAATCAGCAATCAGACGTATATCCTTACCGTCCCACGGCCCGATATCGAGGGTCAACTGCATATCTGCACTACGGGGTTGGATGGAGCGAAACGGAACCCGAATCTCAAGCTTCATCACGCCGTCGTACGCACTGACGGTCGCCGTCAAGGATTCGGCCCCGGAGACTGCCGTTCCTTCGAGAGTGGCAACACATCGCCTCGTGGAGCCGGCCTCATCGGTCATGAGGAATCGCACCAATGCTGGAGTGTCGGGCGACCACATCTCCAGTTTGACTGGGCCGTCTTCGTGAAGGTGCTCGAACAATGGAGACCCACTCACCTTCATGCGTCGCAACTCAACTGAGGCGCTCCGCCCATGCTTGAGAATTTCGTTGAGCGCTGTCCGCATGGGGTCAATGTCGGCCCCTTCGAAGGTCATGTTCATTTGCACGCCTTCTTGGATGGCCCAGACCTCAACATGTTGCGCATCGTCAACGTAGGACACCTTGGCTCTCATCCGCGGGTCCAGTGAATTTAGATGCGCGGTCACAGCCGCCTTGGTGTTGGCAAAGGCGCGAAGGCTCTGACCGGACGGGCTGCCGTAGAGGGTGGCAGCAATTTGCTGTTGCACGTCGAGTTGGCTCAATGGCTTCTGGTGAGTCCGCATGGTCGCTGCAGCTTCGGCTTGCTGCTTCCATGCACGCAACAGCTCCTCCGTGTGCTTGCTCTTATCGCTGTCCACCTTCCTACCGCAGACGGCACACAACCAAATGCCGTTGTCTATGGACCGCCGCTCTTCAGGGGTCTGCTCCTTCTTGTAGCGAGGACCCTTTTTGCTGGCGGCATTTATGTGAGCTGCCGTTCCGAGATTGATGGACCGTTCGGGGTCCTCCGCAGGACCCGCGGTCCCGTGCTCACAGTCAGGGTTGGAGCACCTGTGCCCCACTCTCAGTGCGAGCTCTCTTTTTACCGGCTCAGAGAAATCATCAGCGCGACGTGCCATACCCTCAATCTTCTATCAGGAACCGGTGCGACTGCACCCAGGGTGGCCCTTACTCGCATGCCGCATCGTCGTCGGTCGTGTCTCAACGACGCGGATGCGTTCTCTTGGCTTGGAGTCGACCTGCCGTCGCGGTGGCCACAGACACAGCTCTCTCGCGCCACCCAGGTTCCTAGCGGCCAAGACCATTCGGACGTTAAGCCATGGCATCCAAAGCCTCCAGCAGCTTGCTAACCTCCGGGCTGCTGGCGCCGCTCGCCGGTGGCGGGCTTGACGCATCCGGTGGAGTTGGCAACCCCATGGCACCTGGCGATAAGTGCTGCACACCTCACTGCTCCAGAAGTCCTCTTCGCCACCAATCAGGACATCTCGCGCCTCAATCCGCAGCAGCCTAGCGCTGAAGAGCTCGACCGGCGGCTCCGCCCGACCGGAGAGCGGGAGCAGCAAGCACACCTGCTTGCCGCAGCCGTCTCTGCCGCATAGGAGTTCTCTTGCATGTGAAGGCGACCACTTAAGGGCGTGGCCGCCTTCAACTCCTTCGCAGAGAGCTTCTTGCCAATGCGCGGCGCAGGCAGAGGCTGCGGATAAGCATGCTTGAAATACTGTTTTTACATACAGTAAATTCCAAAGCATCAATTTCGGAGGCAGCCATGCTGGTCGACCTGAACGACGCGAGCACCATTGTGACTTGGTGGGCGATTTACCCTGAGAGGAATGGGGCGCTTCTCTCGGACTGGGCGCGCCGGCGCCCAGAGCACCGAGCTGAAATAGCTCGAGCTCGTCGACTCATTGACGCAGACCCCGAACGCCGAGCGCTCCTCGAGAGTTCGCGCCAAGCGCCCGCCGCCACTCAACAAGAAGTGCCCCCATCCCACGATGAGCAGCTCGCCGGCGAAATCGAACACTGAACATGACCAACCTTCTGCCGACCAGCATCCGCCCCTTCGGCGAAAGAGCAGACGTTGAGCTGGAGTTCGAGTTCACGCTCAAATATGAGCTTGAAGAGCACGAGCTTCTGGGGGATGCCGTGATGGACCGACTGGACAAGGCTGGCTGCACCGACACGCTGGTGGGTGCCGGCATCACCGGCCTGCTTGAACTTCAGTTCATCCGTCGAGCCACATCCGCTGAGCAGGCCCTCAACAGCGCTACGGCTGCCGTTCGCCGAGCATTCCCGTCTGCGCGACTAATGCGGATAGTTTCCGCGCCCGACACGCCGGCTTAGGCCAACATGCGCTTCTTTATCTCGCTGATGGACAGCCACTCTCACAGTGCCCAACGCCTGAAGAGGGCTGATACGTGGCTCAGATTCAGACGGAAATTATCCCTTGGGGTGAGTCACTTCGACGCGGAGAAAACAAACTAGCCCAGCTAGAGGTTCAAAAAACGCCTTGCAGAAGGCTAGCATCGGCCTGGTCTCAAAATTTCACGCAGCAGATGCACGACCTTGACCAACGGCTTGCTGCCGCCACCGCAGGCATCAGCCAGAAGTTCATCCTGCTGCCGATACATGGCCAGCCGGCAACATTCCGCGAGCGCGTATATTGCTATGAGCTCTACCACCAGCTCCGAAAAGACTGGCCGCAGGACTCGCCGTTTGAGTTGAACGGTGAAGTAGACAAAGCAGGGCATCAGCACCTTCGGCTGTGGCATGGCGACAAGTGCAAGCCAGACTTCCTAATTCACACTCCGGGCGACATGGCCGGGAACTTTGCCATCATCGAAGTCAAGCCTTGTCAGGCAAGTGCGAAAGCCATTCGTAAGGACCTTGCGACGCTAGCTCTGTTTTCCGGAGACAGCATCCGCTACAGACGCGCCCTCTATCTGATTTACGGGACGAGGGCACATCAGATGGCTCAACGCGTCCAGCAGCTACGCGCCGACGTAACCGGCGCGGGCGCGGTCGAAATTTGGGTTCACACCGAAGCCCGTCAGCCAGCCGAACGTTGGGGCGGTTAGCTTGGCCGCCTGTTCAGGGCCTGCTCATCGTCAATCCCGAGTAGGCCCTCGCCCGAGAGCGTTCCCCGGCGGAAGCACGTCAGCGCGAGGCCGTGAGGCCAAACCGCAGACGCGGAAACGTCCCGTTTTCCATCGCGAAATCGTGCACCCGATGCAGAGCCTCGAAAAACGCAGCCTCGTCGGCCAGATGCGAGGTGTACTGGACCAGTTCAGGATAGTCCAGAGCCACACACGGTACGTGCGTCGAATTGCTTAACTCAAGCAGTAGGGGGTCAGAGTGAGCGACCATGTCATTGAAGAGTTCCTTCACGACCAAGAGCGAGAACAGCGTTCGACCCTCCAAGGAGACGGTGGTCTCTTCGGCCCCCACCTTCATGACAAGGCCGCGGTCACTAGAGCGCGCGTAGCCAATAGCGCCCTTCGCCTGACGGGCCGCCTTTGCAAGCCGCTTTATAGACGTTGCCTTCTTGCGGCTCATTGTGTTGCCCAAGACTTCGCTCGTATTGGGACTGTCCTTCGCCTGAATGAAGAGTACGCGAGAGTCGGTGATTACAACGACGTCAGCGATTTCTTCCCCATCAGTGACGCGCAACGGGCCGTGGTAAATCTGCTTCGATAAGAAAGTCCTTCGGAGTAGCCCAATGATGTCGAGCTCCTGCAGTTGCCCCGGTTCTTCCCGTTCGAGCGTTGTATGCCGATAACCTTTTGACGCTTGATGGTCGTTGAGATGCGAGCGCAGGTCGAGGAAGAAGATGTCTTCCGGAAAGATGGGCTCGCGCAGGTCAATGTCGATTGCGTCAGCGTCGTCGCTGGCATCGCGGAGACCCATGAAGGCTCCCGCCGTATCCATCATGCTGCGTGCAACGCCGAAGTCAAAGGGCAAGAGCTTGGTCTGCCGCAATCGTTGCCGGGTTGCTTCGGTGCATCCGGCTTCGACCGTGTATCCCAACATCTCCTGGTTCAGCTCGTTGAAGAAGTGAACGTCATAGGAGCCGTTCAAAAGTCCCTTCCACAGTGCGCGTGCCTCGGGCTCGTCGAACAGCGGGGTAATCAATACGAGAGGCTCGTCAACATCGTCGAAGAAGGCGCTGACCAGGCAGGCAGTGGTCTCGCCATCAGCTTCAACCGGAACGACGTAGATTTTGAACCCTCCGTTGACCTTGGCCGCCAGGATTGCCTCCTTCGGAGCTTTGACCAAAAGAACAGGGCGAGGGCGGCCGTCGAACGTAGCCAGGCACAGGCCCACTGGAAACTGCAGAAGTAAGGCAAGCTGGGCTTGGTGAAAGGCTGTCAACATCCAGGATGGGCTTGTCATTGCAGGTCCAAAGTTTTGGTTTTCGTTGAGTCCAGAAGCGCTGAGTCTGCGCTATTCGAAGGCTTTCATCTGGCGTTGACTGGCAATTGCGGCGCATTCCGATGTAGCCGCCAGACCTCATCTGCCCGCCCCTCTTGCGCGCAGTTACAAGTCGCCATAGACTTGTCGCAAGGCCATCCCGGAGCCCCTGCAGTCGCGCAACCAGCTCTTGAGCGGTGACGGCAAATCCGGACGAGAAATTCTCCCCCTCTGCCCCACGGGCAGCCATGTCTTTTCCCCGTCGACCCCGCAGGGCTCGAACGGCAACGCGCGACGCCATGACCGAGCACTGCAGTGAACGGAGGAAGCCATGGCTTCGGAATTTCTCATCTCTCCTCTCAGCCTCGACGAACAGGCCGCTGTCCTTAGCGAGTTCCTGGGGGCGAAGCGTCGCCATCTCCCGCTCGACCAGGCAATCAAGGTCGCCGCGGCCTTGAACTTGGCCACGGGTGGCGCCAGGACCGAGCTGGCCAGGGAACTGGCAGCTGAACTGACTCGCTACGGCATCAAGGTGAACCACACCGTCAGCGTCGAAGCTACGGCCCAAATGTGCGGCGGCGAGAACTGGATGCGCCTGCGCCAGACTCTCGTGACGCCGGCTGTTGGTACACAAGCCGCTCCGGCGTACCTGATGCAGATGGCGCCCACGGGGCAAGGCGACGGCCGCATCGTCCCGCACGGCTCCCTGGCCGCCACGGCCGACTCCATCCTGAAGTTGTTGCGCGAGGCCTGGCCCAACGAGACCACCCCCGCCTTCTGCAACATTGAAGTCCGCCCGCAAGTACTCAGCCTCGAGTTCGAGCACCCGACTGCCATGTGGCTGGCGCTGCGCATCTTCAAGGCCGCGGATGGCCTGGACGACCTCGTGTCGTTGGCCTTTGATGACGCCGAGGTGCGGACCTTCTGCGCGCGGATGCAGCGCTCACTGGAGTTTGCCCACCCTGGCCTGCTTGTCCTGGGCGGCGAGCGCAGCGCCGTTCTTCCGTCGACCTACATGCTCCTGCCGCACCTGCAGCAGCCCGCGAGTGGTTTCAACCACGTCTGCCAGGGCACGATGGAGCTGTACATGTGGTTAGGCTCGCTGGACTTGAGCTACCCGAGGGAACCACATACGCCCGGCATTCTCCCCGCGGCAGGCGGGTTGGTGTCGTTCAAGCCGCGCTGGGTCAACGGCACGGATGGCAAGGAGAGTTACGAGGACGCGGACACGGCCGTGGCGGTCGACCTGGCCAAGCGGCTGTCTCGGTTGCGGCACCTCACCAAGTGCACGATGACGGAGTTCATCGCCACGGTTTGCACCGGACCGGATGTAACTTCCGCGGCCAAGCACCGCTTCAACCAGGGCCGTATGGTCGAGCGCATGCAGGAGCTGGACCTCACGTCTGCAAAGCTCGCGGAAGACGCTGGGTGCACGTTGAATGACGTTCTGCGCGCGCAGAAGTACGGCTACGCCTCGACCGACCTTGTGCAGAAGCTGTCGCAAGCTTTGGCGTTCAATAGCCCAAACCAGTTGCTGCCGGAGCCGGACGAATCGGAAATCGGTGTCCGCATCGAAGCCGGCGCGGCATTCTTGAAGGCGCTCAAGGACGCCCATCAGTTCAAACTGGTCATGGGCCACAGCCTCACCGGCGAGGAGCTGGAGATTGCTCAGGGCATTGCCGACTCGCTCAAGGAGTACGTCGACCTCTTCCAGTTCGCCAACGGCCCTTTCAGTCCCGATGCCGATGGCCCAGGAGAGCAGGTTGATGAACGGACCATCGCTGACCACATCCAAACGCTGATTGATAACCTTCAGCGGATGGGTTTGGTGGTCCTGGTGGCAAAGGGTGTGCGCTACGTCAGGACTGCTGGCCAGGCCATAGACCAGCCGCCGCTCGCGCTTCTAACGGGGACGATTTGCGTTGAGCGCCAATCCGAATTGAAGAAGCCGGACGCATTCAAGACCTACTCAGCGTAGCACCTGCGGACGGGCAATGCCCGGCAGAGAAGCACGGGTCGCCCACGGTCCGTGCCCTTGAAGACCCCATAGGGAGGCCGCGGTAGAGCGGTGGAGGCATGGCAAGCATTCGTTCCGAATATCAACGATTCCTTCAGCACCTGGACGCCAAGGAAGTTGCCGACGACACACGGCGAATGGCCTCGGTCGTTTACGACCACTTGGACACGCTGGCGGAGCTGAGCGCGACCCGGCGGGCGCGGTCAACGCGGCTTGTCCCTCTGGCAGTTCGCGACTTGGCCAACGCGGTCTTGCGCCGCGGCGCGGAGTTCCTTGTGGAGCACGATGCACCGCCTGCGTTTCGGCTTCATCAGCTGACGGTTGGTCCCTTCCGAGGATTTATGGCCCAGGAGACATTCGACCTGAGCCACGACATCACCTTGGTCTATGGCGCGAACGGCACCGGCAAGAGTAGCTTCTGTGAGGCCTTGGAAACAGCGATGTTGGGGTCAATCAGCGAGGCCCAGGCCAAACGCGTCGACCACCAGCAGTACTGCAACAACGCTCGGCTGCGTAGACACGTTGCACCCGTGCTGATGGCACGCACTGGCGAGGCGGCTCCCGTCGCGCTAGTTGCTGACGAAGCCGAACACCGTTTCTGCTTCATCGAGAAGAACCGCCTCGACGATTTCGCGCGCATCGCCGCCCGCACCCCAGGTGACCAGCGGCAGTTGATTGCAACCCTGTTTGGCGTCGACCAGTTCGCTGAATTCGTGCGCAACTTCAACCAGTCGCTCGACGACAGTCTGACCTTGACGGGCCCGCTTGCCTCTCGGCTGAAAGAGCGCAGAGACAAGCTTGCAGCCTCCGACATGGTCATCAAGGCCTTCCCCAAGAAGCTACAAGCCCTGGAACGTGCAGAAGCGGCCTTGGCCGAACAAATCATGGCCGGCCAGACCTACGAGGCGGCTTGTGCGTGGCTGCTGGGCGCTGGCGAGGACATCGGCCGCTTGGCGACGGTTCAGGCGATAGTGGACAAGCAGGCGCCCATCGTTCACGGCAGCACTCGAGCGCAGTTGGAAGCGCTGTTAGCAGAGCGCCAGCGGGTGGCGGGGTTGGTAAATGCGGTCATGCTGAAGCTCGGGCAGCGCGCCAATGAGGTTTCCTTCGCCCAGCTGTATGCCGCAGTGTCGGCCCTGTCCGAGGGTGCGACAGCCTGCCCCGCCTGCAACACCGACCTGGACGCCGTCAGCGAGAATCCCTTCGAACGCGCGGCCAAGGGCCTGAAGGAGCTGGACGAACTGGCTACGCTGCAAAAGGAGTTGCGCGGACATCAGGACGGGGTGGGACAGGCAGCGGCAGCTCTGCGGGCGGAGATGGCCAGGGCGCTGACCGCCGCCACGGCTACTTGTCCTGATGAACTTCGAGCAGCATTCCTGCCTGCACTGCAAGACAGACTGACCGATGATTGGTTTATGGCCGGCGAGGCGGATGCTCCGTCGGCGTGGACGCGCCTGCTGGCCACAGTCGACGCTGTAGAGGCGAAGGATGCGCAGGCCCGCCGCGACATCGCTGCCCGCAATGAATTTGTGGTTGAACGCCGCAGACTGGACCCCTTGCGCCTGAGTGTCGAGGGACTACGCACTCAAAGGAAAACGCTGCAAGACGAATTCGATGCCGCCCAAGCGCTAATCGCGCAGTTCGACGAGAACAACAAGGACCTCATCGCGCAGGTTCGCGACGAGGAGCCGGTCGTCCAGCTTCACGGCCGAATCAAGACCGCCTATGACGCCTTCCTCCGAGAGCTACAGGCCTATCTCGCTGGGCTACCAGCCAACCTTCTACAAGGTCTGAATGAGCGAGCCAAGATGTTCTACAACGCCTTCAACCGCGGCGACCGTCCGGAGGATTTGCTGTATTCACTGTCACTACCCCAGGCAGAGAACGAGCAGATTAGAGTTGTGTTCGCCGGTGAGCAGACTCGAAGCTACGACGCTCTGGTCATCCTCAGCGAAGGACACATCCGCTGTCTCGGCCTGGCCATCCTGCTCGCAAAGAACGTTGCCCAGGGATGCCCCGTGGTGATTTTTGACGACGTGGTGAATGCCATCGACGATGACCACCGCAACGGCATTTGGCGCACATTCTTCGATGACGGCCATCTTGACGGCAAGCAGGTCATCCTGACGTCGCATGCCCAAGAGTTCCTGGACCGCATCCAGCAGGAACTCGGCGCTGCCCGGGCGGCACGAATCAAGCGCTTCAAGTTCCTGCCGCATGAGGGCGGACACCAGCTGAGCGTCGATACGCAGCCGCCTACCAAGAACTATGTCTTGCGCGCTCAGCAGGCGCTGGCCCAGGACGAGCGGCGTGACGCCCTCGGCCATTCCCGGCGCGCTATCGAGTCCCTCACCGACCAGCTCTGGCGTTGGTTCGGCAACAGGGTCGATGGTCGGCTAGAGCTAAAACTCTCTGGCCCTGGCGCACCTTGGGAGCTGAACAACAAGTGCCTGAAGCTCCGCGCGGCGGTGGGGCGTATCACAGAGCGATTCCCCGAGGCAGCTCCTGCAGTTGCAGCGCTTGAGACTCTCACCGGCGTGGCCGGCTCCTCCATCGAATGGGGTTACCTCAACAGCGGCACCCATGACTCCGAACGTGGCCACGAGTTTGAAGCAGCCACCGTGCGCACCATTGTCGAAGCGCTCGGCGCCTTGGACGCGGCGGTCATGGAGCTGCGTAACCCGCGGCGATAACGATGGCGTACTCGAATTTCTCCTGCCGCGGTTTTCCTATTCGTCCGGAAAATTGAAGCACTTGACGAAGCTAGCGCCGGGACATCTCCACAAAGGCGTCAAGCGCCGCCATCTTGGCGAGCTCGGGATGAGCGTACTCGCCTTCCAAGCGCCTCCTGATTGGCGGCCCGACACTCGGTGGAGGAGTCAGGACCAAGACCGGTGCATAAAGACCGTTCTCGAGCAGGTCGGCGTCTACGTCTGCTTGCCAATCCTCGTCCATCGCGGCCATCCCGACGCTAAGCCGCTTCGGCCCTGAATTCTTCGCGCACCCGGCCTTGCTGCTCATACGCGACGAGCCACCGTGGTGCCCGCCCGCGGCCGCTCCACGCGTTCCCCGGATTGGCTGGGTCCCTGAACTGGATAGCCGCGGGGACGCCCGCTTGCCTCACTTTTGAGCTAGCCGCAGGCACGTAAGGCTGCACCGCTTCGAATGCCTCACGCAGTGTAAATCCGGCGGCGATGGCCTTCCTCACGTAGCCGTCTGCGAGTACCTTGATTTCCTCCGACCTCTTGGCGTCAATTTGTTCTTCGAGCTGGCTCTTGAGAGCGAGCAGTTCGGCGTAGGAAAGTTTCGATACATCAGTCGTCATTTTGGGCCTTAGGTTCTCGCGCACTCGGTTGCAACGGTGCGCAGCTTACCGGGTCGCTCGGCGGGCTGCCGTGGACTAGCCGAAGCCGTCCTTGGTTGGGAAATATATGACCTTCGGCTACAGCTCCTCGCCGGCAAACTCCCAAAATTGGGCGGCAACAGGGGGGGACCTGGCCGTCCAGCTCTCCTTAGGCATCACCGCAGAATGCAGGGAGTATTTGAATGACCCGACCATCCTTCAACGCCGCCTGGGCTGCCTTCATGGCGGTGCGGGTGCCGGTTCTTGAGGTAGGCAAGAAGATTGGCGGCAACGTCCAGAAGAACATCGAAATGCCCGAGGGCGGCTTCCGCAATGCTTGCCCCATCCGGATGAGCTACGTGCTCAACAAGACCGGCTTCCCCCTCGCCAAGAGCCGCCTGTACGCAATGGTGAGCGGAGGCGATGGTCAGCAGTACCTCTATCGGGTCGCTGACATGATGACGTACATGGAAAAGACCTTCGGGCGGCCGGACAAGACGGTGCGCGCGCCGAAGGAATCCGATTTCGCGGGCATGAAGGGCATCATCGTCGTCAAGGGCAGCGGCTGGGGCGACGCTCGCGGACACGTTACCCTCTGGGACGGCCGCAAGTGCTCGGACGTCTGCCACCTGATGCATGACCCCGACAACGGCCCGTTCGTGCCCGAGACGGCCTCACTGTGGACCTTGCGATGAGACTTCTTCTGCTCAGCACCTTGCTCGTCTCGCTTGCAGCGTCGGCGCAGCCGGCCGCGACGCGTGAGGCTGCGAAACCGGCTGCGCCTGCAACGGCCTCCTACTCGCAGAAGACGCTGCTGAAGAACTGGGCGCTCAGCGTATGCTTGGCGAAGGTCGCCAAGACTGCGGAAGCCAAGGACGACGCAAATGCCGCGGCCGCGGCTTACATGGAATTCGGAAAGCAGTCGGTCGAGGCATATGAGCCGCTGCGCGAGCTCGCTGACCGCTACGCGAAGCGCGTCTATGGCGGCGCGACGCAGTCTGAGTTCAACACGATGAAGTGCATCGACCTGCTGCATAGCAAGGAGCTTGATGCGCTGGCCTCGCGCATGGAAAAATCGCGCAGGTAAGAAACGAGCCGAATCGTCCGCCGCTCCGAGAGACGCCTATTACCAGACTCCTGCGGCGCCCAACTGGGATGGGATTGCTCACGTCCTTGCCTGTGCACGCGCTAAGGTCGAAATAGACGCTGCGACCGCCGCTTACGTGGAACTTCATGGCCGGTTGGGGCGTATCTGGCACTGCGCGAGTTCGCCGACCGCTACGCCAAGCGTGGGAGCCGTTCGAAAAGGCGCACAGAGATTTCAGGAACGCATCGACACGTGGTTGACGTTACGCGTCACGCTACGCAATCTCGAGCAGAGACTTGGTGATGACCGCGTTTTTTGGAAAGATGCCGCTCGCAATGATGTGCGCCGCGGTTGCCTCTGGGTTGGCAACGAAGAATGCCAGCGCCAGGCCGCGTTTAGCTCGGGTACAACAGACATAGAGCAGCCGAAGGGTTCGACTCCAAGTGTTGTCCTCCCCTGTCTCGAACGCGCGCCGGTCTTCTGCAGTCGCTTGCTTCTCGCTTAAGACCTGCTCGTAGTTGTACAGCCGGTAGTCGCTTTGCTCCTCGTCCATGACGACAATCACGCGGTCAAACTGAGCGCCTTTCACCCCGTGCTGCGTCGCGAACGGTGACCCCTCGGCAACGTAGAGCGCGTAGGGCAGGAGTTCTGCGGCGGGACATTGCAGCAATCTTTCAACTGATGCGTCGGCAGCTTCCCTGGCGGCCGAGCCGCCATCTTCGTCGTCCGAATCGCTCACACCTACAGGAGCGCTTCCAGCTGTTTCAGCCGAAGCCTCTTCGCTCAAATGGAGCTGCAAAGCTCTATCCATGCGCTCATCAAGAACGAGTAGTCGCTCGCGATGCACATGCTCAACGAGGTCGGCGAGCGAGGCCGCCGGGTCGTGCGCCATCGCCTGAAGCGCTAACGTTGCTTCTCGCACGCCCTTGAGGACGGCTGCCACGCTCTGCCCGGAACCACCCGGCTGCCTAAGCCGCGGGCAGTGCAGTCGCAGGATGTTCATCGTCTTGAACTCGTCACCCTCGTCCATGGCCCTCACGAGCGGAACGATGAAACCCAGAAGCTGACGAACGGGCCAGCACGTGCCGTCCAGCAAGCCCTGCTTGAAGGATGTCGGAGCTTTGTCGTTCAATGCCGAGTAGATGCCCTCCCAACCCAGCTGCTTGGCGGCTATTCTGTGAACGATGACCAGTATCTTCACCGCCGCGTCACGACCATCTGCCGCGGTGGTCTGAGCCCAGTCGTGGTCTGAGTCGGCGCCTGCGCTCCACTGCCGAATCTGCTTCAAAGCAGCTTGGCGGTCGCCGTTGTTCGGTAGAACAAAGATTCGCGCCGAACCTTCCACCGGCCGCGGCCCCTCTTCGGCTAATTCATGCAGGCCACGTACCTGCTGCAGCCTATCCCCCTGCATTCGCACCGCATTAGCGACGCGCAAGATACTCTGAGCACACCGGAAGTTCTCGGGTTTGGTGATTTCTTTCCAGTCCGGTCCAAGAGTGATTTGGCCGGTGCCGCGCGGATAGATTTTCTGCATCGGGTCACCAAAGAAGCCGAGGCAGAACCGGCCCCGCATCTGCGCCTCGACTTCGCGCAGTGAGTTGACGACCTCAGGAAAAGTGTCTTGGCTCTCGTCGACGAAGACGAAGGGAAAGTTCAGCGCCACGACCTTCCGGAACAGCGCCTTGTGCTCGAACAGATAGTTGGCTAGCTTCAGGATGTCTTCGTGTCCCAGGACGCCTTCTGCGTAGTCGCTTGCGACGCCGTACCGGAAGCTGCGCACCTTGGAGACAACGTCCAAGTGCTTTGCGTAACGAAGTTGGTCCCGCTTGTCCTTGTCCTTCGTCTTCTGGTGGACCTTTGAACCGTAGGTCTTGTTAACCAGTTCATCAATGCGGGCCTGCAGCTCGCGTTGAAGCCAGAGCTTGATATCTGCTTGAAACGTGCTGGCCACCGTCCAGTAGAAGCTGTGGATGGTCGACACGTGCACCAGCTTGTCCGATGCCACCTCCTCGCGAATTTCGTTGGCGGCTACCTCGGTGTAGGTGATGCAAGCCACGCGCTGACGCCTCGCCAGCATGTCCGCTCCGCAGTGTGCGATTACACGCTCAAGCGCTTTGATAAGTGATGTGGTTTTGCCGGAGCCTGCCCCTGCCGTGACAACAAACGGCCGAGCGGGCGTGGCGGTGATGCAGGCCAAAATGTCTTCGTCGGCGGCAGTGTCCGGGCTATTGGCACGTCGGCTCATTTCGACACTCCCGGTTGCAGCTCAACGGTGATAGCAACCCCACCTCCCGCCAATTGCTCCGCCGTCGCGGCGCCAGCTACCAGAGCGGTATCGGCCTCAGCCTCATAGGCCACGCGGTCTTGCAGCCAAGTTAGACCCTCCGAGATGTACGTTGGAACTTTCCAGCCGCAGAGTGGACCGCTCGCCAAGACCTCTAGGGCGAAGCGCGTCTTGTCAAAGCCACCGCTCTTGACCCTGTTGTAAAGACCTGCGGCGAGTTCATCAGGCGTCTGGGCCTCCTTACGCAAGCGCAGTCCCACCGAGGCGTTCGCCTTTTCTTGGCACCAGACGGCGTTATCCAAGCCGAACGCCTCCTCCAGCGTGCGGCCGCAGCGCCGCTCTTGACTCCCGCCGACGGTGACAGGAACCGGGGTCTGATAGGCCACACGGACATGGGCTTTTCCGCCTTCCAGAATCACTACCTTCTCGTCAGCGCTTACTGCCCACAGTTCTTCAACCGTTCGCTTCTGCGGAATCCAGCTGATGAGAGTCTGATTGGCGGTAACGGCGTTTGGCTCGTGCGCATAGCACGTCGAGCCCTCCTTCTTCGTCCTCTTCGAAATCTTCCGGTCCTGCTCAGAGCCGCCTCCCTCCACTTCCTCGTCAACCTCGAAAGTCTTCAGGATTTCATCGCTCTCATCGTCAGCGTCTGAAGCATCCCCTTCCGCGCCGGTGCCGGCTCCTTCGCCCGCGGCGGTCGCCGGCGACGACTTGACCGTGACGCTGTCCAGGTCCGTGATGACGAGAGTGGTGAGTCCCACAAATTCAATGAGTTCTCGGAAGCGATGGGCGAACGCGCCGCCGACCTCCAGGAGGGTCAACGCGGAGGAACGGAGCCGGGGGGCGCACTTGTCAATCATGGCCGGGAGCAGCAGACGCTCAACGTTGCCCTCCACGAGGATTGCTGCATCGGAGAAGAAGAGGTCGCAATGGGTCAACTTCAGGTATCGCTGAAGGAAGGCGAGGGCCTCCCTCTCATCGGCGCCGGCTTTGAAGCGGGAGAGATTCCGAACGTCCGTCTGATGCTCCATCTCAGCGCTGATGCGTCGGAAGTAGCGAATGGGCGAGAAACCGCGCTCGTACAGAATGTGAGGCGAATGGGTTGTAACCACCAGCTGCGTGTGAAAAAGTGCAGCCGGCTCGCTGCTTTCCTCCAAGATGCGAAGAACGTTGCGAATGAACACCTGCTGCACCTGGGCATGCAGGTGGGCCTCCGGTTCCTCGATGAAGACCAAGTGCAGCGGAGGACGCTCATCCTGGTCCTTGCACCAGCGCTCGTGCAAATCAATCAGCTCGACGACCATGTAGACAAGGTTCTTGAAGCCCAAGCCGTTGTAGCTGTCAGGCAGGTGCGCCTCCGGACCGCCGGGAACGACGTAGTGAACTTTGGCGTTCTGCGTCAGGACCTTGGACGGGTCAAGCGCGGCTCTGATAACGATGTTCGGGTCGCTGATGCCCGGATATCCAAGCGCCTTGAGCTGCTGCAGTGTTGAGCCGAAGACATCCTGAAAATGGGAGTTCAGCTCTCTCTCCGACATGTCGAGAGCCTGAAGGGCTTGGTGGTCGTCTTCTCGCTTCTCCAGATTGCGCTCGTAGAACTTGCTCAGACGACTGGACAGGTTCTCCGCGCGAGCAGCACCACCTCCGTCGTGTGGGTCATCCAGATGCCGCTGAGCACGCAAGAAGTCGACGCGCAGAAGCGACTTGAGAATCGTGTCGCCCTTCTTGTCTCCAACGAGTTCCTGCGGGACATAGTCGTTCGACTTTTCTTTGTAGTCGTCGTCGAATTGACGCTCATCCAGCAGGTAGTACTTGAAGCCGTAGTGGCGACGCAGCTCCTTCGTCAGAAACTTGGTAAGACTCTGCGGCCACGGCTTGTAGCCCTCAGTTTTTCCCGCGCCACCCCCAGCGCTCGCCGCGGCCTTGGCAGCCAACTTCATGGCGGCCGCAGCCCCCTTCTCCCGCAGCTCCCGAAAAGTCTTCACCAAGTCGTACGGATTTCTAGGCTCAAAAGAAGCGCGAACTCCTACGCACTTGCCTTCCCAGTCCGTACTCGGAAGCAACGGCATGGCAATGCCAAGGTCAGCGTCGCCGACGCGGAACCAAAGGTCTAAAGTGATGGCGGGGAGCTTCTCGGGAGTGCCCTCGTCACCAGCCGGTGCATTGCCGATTTCGTCGATGTCCGCCCAAAGGATGGCGCTGAAATCGAAGAGCTCAAAGGTGGTAGCGTCCCCTCGGAGCATTGAGTGCAAGCCCTGCACCGCCGACGTCTTGCCGCTGTTGTTGGCGCCGACGAATATCGAAATCTCGTCGTCCAATTCGATGACGACGTCGCGCAACCTGCGGTAGTTTTGCAGGCGGTAGGCTTGAAGCTTCATATTTGCCCTCCGGTGATGTTCCTGGAGGTCAACTCACGCTGGCGTCGCCACCTGCGCGCCAGCGCCCCGTTCTTCTGCGGGTTGGCCCTCCCACTTCTACAAACGGAATTTAGCGTCGAAACCCGACATAAGCGCTTCTGGAACGCGGCGTTTGCGGGCGCTCGCTCTCGCCAAGTTCGTTTCCAACCTCCAAGTCCGCCTTCGCTCGTTCGCCAAGGGCCGCGGGAGGCTCCGAACGACACCGACCATGCGAGTCAATGCTCCGGCTTAGGTCCAGATGCGGGCGGAGCTTCCGAAGTGGGCTTCGCCTTATGTTGACCTGAGTGCTCCAGTTCCAAGCTCAAATCTTGGAAGGCAGCGAAGGCTACGCAGACGCCCAGCACGCAGGCCAACGTCCAAGCACGGCGCTACGTCGACGCGCAGGCATGCTCTTTCTGCTCCCTGGAAATGTCTTCTTGCACAAAAGTCTAGTGGCCGCCGGCGCGGCCCAGTCAGACGAAAGTCATTGCCTCCTTACCCTCCAAACCACCCGCATCGCGTTGCTAGCTGGTCCGTATGAAGCGCAATGCAGCTCCGGCGGTCCGATGGCGGTATGCCGCTTGCTCTAAGCTGGTCTAATGACGCCGCGCATAGCACCCTCCCTCGAACGAAAAAGGAAGACCAATGGCAAAGTCGCTTGATAAGGTACTAGCACAGATTGAGCAGTTGCAGCGCCAGGCTGACGCACTTCGAAAGAAGGAAATTGCCGGAGTGGTGGCAAGAATCCAAGAGGCCATTGAGCACTACAACCTCACACCGGAGGACCTCTTCGGCGGGGCCGGGTCTCGAGACCGCACAAGCGGACGAAAGGAGATGGCGCGCACAGGCCGAACCAGAACGGGAGTTCCGAAGTACCAAGGCCCTGAGGGCCAAACATGGACTGGCGTGGGAAAGCGTCCGCGCTGGTTCGTAGAGGCCCTGGAGTCGGGTAAGTCCGCGGAGGACCTCCTCATCAAGGCTGCTTCGGCCTCGCGTACATCGAAGAAGCTGCAAGGCAAGCGTGCAGGGGCTACGTCGGCCCCGGAAGCTGGCGTCCCGAAATACCAGTCAGAAGATGGCCGGACCTGGACTGGCCGCGGCAAGCGCCCCGCCTGGTTCGTGGAAGCGCTCGCAGCGGGCAAGAGCGCGGACGACTTGCTGGTCTCAAACCCCAAGCATTGACCGCCGTCCCCGAGTAGTTTCCCCGACGCCTTTGCGGTCCTCGCGCACTGGTTGGCCCCTCCCCTCATTCGAGGAAGAGGTGGTCCAGCGATTCAAGGCGGAGTACGAACTCGTCGTCTTCTGTGCGCGATGCAATGCCGTAGGCGCTCCAGCTAACGACCTTGTTCTCCGAGACAGCCGAGACCAAGGCATCAACAAGCGCCCCGTGCGTCCTTGGCCCACCTACGGCTGCGGTCGAGTCCACCACCACGAAGAAGCCTAGTCGCTCTTTGCTCTTGTACTCGCGCGGCCAAAGGCTGGTGTCCTGCAAAACGAGTTCATCCCCGACACGTCGCACTCGTGCCTCGCCCTGGTATATGCGAGCGGTCGTGGCGGGAGACAACCTTGAGTTGTAGAACGCCGAGCCATAGGTGAAATCGACTCCATAAAGCTCAAGTCGGCGCGAGTGCATCTGCTTCCTATATGCAGCGTTGTAAGCCTCAGAGCCCTGCTGGCCTTCAGCTAAGCCGGCGGTCCTGGCGAGGTCCTGCAGGCGTCGGTGCGCTTGAACGAACGTCCGCAGCAGCGAAGAGGTGTATTTGCTTTCTATGGTGCCGGCAGAGTCGACCCGGCGGCGACGCTCCGCAATCTCGGAGGTAGTTAAGGGCGCAGCATCCTTAGGGCGCCTTCCAAACTGGCCGCGCTCCCTTCGAGCTTCGACCAGAGACTCCGGGAAGTCAACGTCTCCGATGACAGTTCGGCCTGGGGCGTCATCCCTCATATCACTGGGTGGCGTCGGAGCCAAGCCAGTCAGCCCTTCGCCGTTACAGCCATTTAGGTGAAAGGTTCCACTCTTCAAAGAGAAGTGTGGCGCCTTCTTGCATGGATTGGCAATGCACTTGTCAACGTACTCGGTCTCGCAGAACGGGCAACGATAAGGACTGTTATAGACGCCAGTCCGGTCAAATTCGTCCTTGAACTCAAATGCAGACCGCACAATACCCTGCGAGTCCATACCAAGCGCGCTCATTGCTTCTCCCCGTAAACGTTCAGCTTTCTAGCTTACCTCTTGACCATGGGGCGTGCGGGTCATGAGAGTCTAGGTTTCCCAAAACGCTAGGGAGCTTGCCTCACCAGGTGATTCATCAAACTGCGAAGGTGCATCTTCCTGCCCGCCGCCGCCGGCCTAATGCGCTCAGGCCACCATCAGCTGCTGACTCGGGGCTACACGCTGGGCGCGATTCGTGGCCGGGGCTCCTAGCAGACTTGCTCGCTCATTCAGCTCCATGCCCCCGACCTGCCTCAACCGTACACCAGCGATGTTCAACACTCGCCAGTTCAACAACACCCGCGCTCTTGGTTGTGCGCGGTGGCGCCTATCTCGAACTGGTGGACTGCCTGTCGGCCAACAGGTGAAGCATGGTGTAAAGCATCTCATCGGCGAACACCCGCTGTTCGTAAAGCCGTCGCGCCGCTTGTTCCGCCTGCTGCAAATCGAGGCTGGATACTGCCGAGGCAACCAATTTCTCCAGCTCAAGCACCGCAACTCCGCCTTCTTGCCACGTGTGCAGAGCATCCAACAGTCTCGGCGCCATACCTCGTCTGGAGCAAGGCTGGTGCAGGACAATGCTCAGGAGGCGGTTAGCAGTTCCAACAACAGCGACATAGAAACAGGCTAGGTCAAGTTGATGTTGAAGGGTGTAGGTTCATACGCTATTTGGTCTCCCGACCTAGCACTCCAGGTGACTGCGACAAGTTTGGGAGCTTTGGGAAGCCGGCGTGCCGCCAAAGCAACTGGCATCGCAGAGTCTCCTCGCAGATGCGGCTCCATCACGAGTGCGGCAATTTCTTCGCGTGACAGAAGAGAGAGCGCTTCTGAAACGGTTGAGACGCAGAACGCCCGCCACCCTTCCATCTCAAACCACACGCCGATTGCCTCCGCGGCATCGGGCAAGTCGTCGAGCACCAGTACGGCGGGCGAGGCGTTCATGGCGCATAATTGATACTCACCTTGCATGCCCAGTACAGCTGGAAGTACTTACAGTACCGATAGCTTGCGCGCACGCGCGCCGTCGGACCCTTGCGCCACGATGACTGCCGCAGGAAGATGCTCGGTCGCATAGCGAGGTCAGCATGGACAACCTCTTCATCGGCCGTGGCGTTAGCGCCTTTGCCTCCACTAGCAGCCAACGCCTCGGGTTTGTTGGCGTCGTGAGCCTGCAAATCGGAAAAGCTTCGGGGACCGTCGTCCACGAGTGCCTGCGGTACCACGACCGTCGCGCCCAGGCGCTGGAGCACGCTCGACGGGACGCACGACCGCTGATTCGAATGGCTAGTGAGGTGGCTCGCTTGGGCGAGTAGAGCCAGCGAAAGGACGCTTTATCGGGTACCGCACTTAGTTCCGGACTCGCGAATGCCACGCTCGTTCAGGCCCGCGTGAAGGGGCTCGGCTACACGTCGGTGTATCCCTGCTTGAGCGTGCTTACGCCGGCGCGCAAGTCGTTGCTCGGCGAGACTCCTACTCCAAGTTTGCTTTATGAGGCCTCTCGCGTGACTCTCCGCGACAGGTTCTTCTGCAGTTGAACGCTTTGGGAGTGTGCCGCAAGAGCTCGATTCTTGCGTCTCGCGAATTGGTCATCTGCGGTCGTAATGCCACTGCTACGACACACTGTTATCGACTGGGACTGAGCGCCGCTATCCGGGACTTCCCCCGCCGGCGCGCCACCGACAACATGCTCGCGAGCAGTTTGGAGCTGGTCGAACGGGCCTCCAGTGCCGTACGTCGCAGGGGCGTCCCTGGCCGACACGGAGGCCCGCGTTGCAGACCTAGACAAACTAACGCAAGGCGCTTCGACTCAGATGCTTGCGAACTCGTCCTCGCTGGCCCCGGACAGCTTGAATTTGGCGCCCTCGACACGGAGAGAAAATGCAGTGGAAACGGCCGAATGTTCTACTGGGTTTGCCAAAGTTACTTGCACAGTTCCGCATTATCCGAGGCGCGCCAAGCGCACCTACGTCAGTTAATGCGAGAGCTGTATGGCAGCGAATTGATATATCGCTCCATTAACACCCAGTCTGGCCGACCGGTTTCGTCCACAGGGAGGCTAATTCGCGACGAAGGCATGCGTATCGGCCGCCACTTCCTCCCGTAGCCCCAGCGGTACTTCTCCGCCCGAATGACGGTCGCAAGAAACAATCCTAGCGCCGGAGTAAGCACGACACTCTTGTCTTTCAGGTATAGCGGGTTTACGTCATGACTGCACGTAAACGCTGCAGGCTGATAAAACGCTTCACCGACAGAGCCATTGTTCGTAACCGTGATAGCTGCAGCGGGGAAAAACTTGCGGTCGAGTCTTTCGTTAAATTTAATGGACCCATCACGAGAGTATTTCTCAAGGTCCATCTTGGAAACAAACGATGTGATGCCATTGCGATACTCAGTGGCGCCAATGAATGGGATTCCGTCAGCGGCGTAGGTTTTTGGAGGCTTCTTGTTGTAATACCCCTTACGAATGTCGAAGACCTCGTCGTATCTAAATGATTTCCACGTTGCCGGCGCAAGGACTGGAGGCACAGTAGTGTCCCTAGCTTCTCCACATCCTTCAAATTTGGACAGGTCTGCAACCTTGGCCCATGAGGGCATTTGCTGCAACTCCGGCAAGATTAGGTCTTTCAGCGTGCGATTCGCTTGACGGCCGAACCCGAACCGAAAGCGGTTAGCTGTGATGCATGTAACCCACCATAACTTCTCCACGTCGGACATCGGAGTCTTAGGGGTCAAGACCATGACGTGGAACCCGCAATAATAAGGAAAGGGCTGGAGGAATGCCACGCCTGCACCTCCCTGCCCGTTTAGGGCGACCGTAATCGTTCCGGCCGCTGCAGGTGTTAACCCCTTTACTGGATTCACACGTGCTGTCACTCCGTTGTTCCGTGCCGCGCGTGAGACGAAATAGATGGCATCCGGGGCGTTGGATTGCTCCAGTCGATTAAGTTCAAGGCTGTGACCGTATTCCAGTTCGAACAAATCGCTAATCTTCGGCATTATCATCCTCCGCCGTACTCGAGGCGTCCTCAAGACCGAACGTTCGGAACATTGCATAGTTTTTGACGACAAGTTCGAAATCGGCTTGAGTGAGGCTCGTATAGTCCGTCTCCATGTACGCCTCTGCGCACCACTCGTCTTCCGCAGTCACCGCTTGCATCACGGACTCGCCGGCGTGAACCTCCCTGTTTCTGTACGACGCTACCCACCGGTCGCGGATAGCCGGCCAAGCATCGTTCTGGTCGATGCGTCCCTTATGTTTTGTCTTAATGAAGCCGTCATCGCGCCAGTAGCCGAACCACGTCTTCTTCCCCGACTTGGCATGGGGCTTCCCCGCAATCCACACCATCACACACGTGACTGTGCCGACAGGGTAGAAGAGTTCTGCCGGCATGGACATCACCGCATCTAGCGAGTGGTGTTTCATCAGCTCTTCGCGAACAGGGTTCGGCTTGATTGCGCAAGACATCGGCACAATAGCAATACCCATGGAGCCTGGCTCCAACGTGTCCAGCATCTGCTTGACGAAGTAGAGCTCGTGAAGTTCCGCGTCGCTCTTGCCCTGCGAGTAGGGAGGATTGAGCAGCCCGACGTTGGGCTTCATCTTCTTTACCGCCTTGATGATTGCATCGTCGAAGCAGCTCGCTTGATGAAGGTTGGCTTTCCCGTCGCCGCGCAGAATCATGTTTGAAGCGGCTAGCGCGAACATCTTCGGGCTGTTTTCTATGCCGATGAGACGGTTTCGCTTGATGTCGATGCGTTGCTCCTCCGTGACAGCCTTGCGAAGCATGTGTTGCATTGCTGAAATGAGAAAGCCCCCAGTGCCGGCACAGATGTCGAGCACCTTTGAGTCGGGGCCGACGTTCGCAAGCAGGGAAAAGAGCTCCGCCACGTGACGTGGCGTAAGAACGATGCCAAGCGCCTTCTTGTCGCCGGCTGTGTACTTCAGGAACTCACCATAGAACTGTCCAACGACGTCGAAGTCGTGATAGACGTTGATGTAGGGCCAGACGTTGTCGCAGATTCGGGTGATGATTTCCTTGAACACCCCATCCGGGTACTCCTTTGCCGTTTTAGAGTCGGGCTTTCCGAGGTTGGGATGAACTGCAATCGTGGAGTACGGCTGCAGCATCGTGTCCTTCTTGGCCTGAGGGATGTCGGCTTTGTCGAGCTCCTTCTTGATGGCAGTGAGCCAAGCCTCCTGGATATCTTCCGCAGCCTGCGAGCTGAATGTCTTCATGAATGCGGCGTTCATCAGCGCAATCAATGTGCCGCTGACTAGGAGTGGCTTGTCTTCCTCCGAGACCTTCGCTTTCGTCCAGATTAGCTCGTGCAGTTCGCGGGAGAACGCCAAGAGGTCTGCGTGCCGCTTCTTAGCAACGTCAGGGTCAAAGGAGGCAAGCCGGTAGTAGTCGTTGAAGGGAACGATTTGTTCGACCACCACGCCGTTCTCGTTCGTCAGGCTCTTCACTGTCTCGGTTCCCGCGGCGACTAGGAAGTTGGAGACCTTGATAGAGCTTGTCGTGGACCCGCTGACCGCAATCGCGACGACGGTGTAGTGCTTTGCCAGCGCCTTTGCATAGTGCAGCGCGCCATCGACAGCAAAGTCTTTCGGTTTGTCGTGGTTCTGGCTCTCATGCCTTTTCACGTCTGCCTTGCACTCAATGACGATGATGAAGGAGGTGTCCTTGAGACTGCTAATGATGAACTCCGGGTAGCCCGGATTCTCCTTCAAGCTCTTGCTCGATTTCGAGAGAAGAGACTTCACCTTCGCAATTTCGGACTTCTGCTCTTCAACGGTAACCCCGTTGTCGACTTCGTAGAATCCCAGCGCTCGAAGGCCCTCTCGCACGAGACCTTCCGTCTTTCGTTCGTTTGCCATCTGGTTGTTGTTACTTCGTTGGTTCTAATCGACGCGCTCGACCAATGTCATTCTTCACCGAGGGTAACCGTTCGGAATGACCGACGATGAGGTAGGTACATAGAAAGTTGGCTCGCGCGCGTGCGGTATGTGTAGACAAGGTCGCCGCAGTTGTGGCACGCTGCTAATCGACGTGCCCCGATGCGAGCGCGTCCGCAGGACGCGACTCCAATGGCGCTAACGCTCGACGACCTCTTGGCGGCCACAGCTAGGCGGAGGCCCCTAGCGCCCCTAGCTAGCCGGGACGGCCCCGTCCTATAGCTACAGTCGCTTGGCTGCAAACCAAGCCTACGCGCTGGCCGATTGTAGTGAGATTGCTCCTAACGATTTTTTGAACCGGAGAAAGGTAGCAGTTCTTCCCCGGGAAAGCATTTAAGTCAGACAGGTTTTCGCGGAAAAGGCGCATTATGAAACCCATGGCCAGGCTGGCTTTATCGCAGAACGCGCGGACGCAAAATTCGATATTTGGGCCCAACTTCTAATCATCATGGGGTGCCGGCACCTGGAAGCCGCGATGCGCGTCCGTTCACTGCACCCGTACGGCCTGGACACCCCTCGCTTAGGTGAAAAGCAAAGGAAGCGTCGCAGGGGAGGACGCCTCACGACGCGGTGGAGGATTTCGGCAGCAGCAGTTGTCGCTTCAATCGCTGCAGGACCTCGCCCGGTGGCCCCTTTTGGCCCTCACCGCCCCAAGCAGAGGGGTGCGGCAAGCCAACCACCACCTTGCCATTCCACTCGACGGGCCTGGCCGCTGGAAGTGCAACACCGGTGGCGATTCTGAAGCCTTCACGTGACGTTGCCCCGAGGCAGAGAACCACTCGCGCTCCGCTCAGGCTCAACGTGGTCTTCAGATGAAGCTCTGCGCAGCTCTTGACCGCACGTTCGATACCGGCCGCCTTGGTAGCCTTGCATCGCACAGCTTCGGTAATCGCAAAGTCAACCCCTGGTTGAGCCACCCGCGCAATGATGTGTTCGGCGATGGCCCGCACCTGCTTTAGGAACGGCACGTTCTCAGGGTAGCCATCGCGGTAGCGATTCTCGAAGTAGTTGAACACGTTCTCCTCGTCGCTCATCCAGCCGGAGTCGGGATACACCTCCCGTTCGCCGACCGCGGGATTCTGGCCAATGAAAAGCAATGGCGCAGTACGGAGGTGTCCATTCCAAGGCTCAGGAACGAGCCATGGGAGCACGCCTGCCTGCGGCGATTTTGACGAGGCGCGTCGAGCCAGGAATTGAGCGCTGATAAGAGGGGCGCATTGAAGCGCGTCTGCGGCGAGGCAAGACATCGGTGCCGCAAGCACGGAAGCAGCAAGGCGGCAGTTAGTGACCTCAACACAATGCGCGCGAAGCGGGTCTATTTCTGGCATCAGCTTCCCTCGACGTGAGGTATCGGTTCGAGAGGTCGTGTTGCGACGAGCTTTCGCCCACCGGGCCCAAGGCGCGGAGAGCCATATCAATGTCAACACCAAAATAAGCGCTTCGGAAAATCCAACGCTGTGCCTCCGTGGGCGTCGGTGCCGATGGCAGTTCTGGAAAGGTTCCCGACCGCCGTCAGACCGGCACCCGGCTGAGGTACTTCGGATGCACCGTATCGGTCAGCCAGACACCGTTATCCGAGACATAGAACCTCTGTCCATCTCTGTCCATGCGAGCCGAATCAATCTCCAGTATCACGGGTGGCCCTCGCCTGCTACCGATGGCCCGAGCAGTTGTCTCGTCTACGCAGAGATGCACGTGATGTCGGCGCATTGGCAGCAACCCCTTTCGCCCAATGCTTGGGAGATTAGAGGCTACGGTGCCGTGAAATAGCCGGCTCGGCGGCCTCATCGCCCGTAGCAGCGGCTCGACACCGCTAACGCTGTGGCCTTGTGCAGCTCGGATACGGTTTCCTTCAAGCACGAAGCGTTGCTTGTCGTTGTCCCGGACCACCTGCTCCAACTGCTCGCGCGTGGCCTCGGCGCCGGTGCGAGCGAGGCCTCGCAGCAACTCGTCGACGTCGCACCATCCATGCGTGTCCAGGCGAACGCCAGCAGCGTCAGGTCGGTGCCTGAGGATGCGCGAGACGGTCTTGCTAAGGGAAGTCAGGTCCACAGCGCTAATCCTATTCACGATGTCGGCGGTTCCTCGATGGAAGAGCGGGTTTCGTCAAGCTTTTGCAGGCGGACTCTCAGGTCGAGATACGAAGGCGCTCCGACATCGCTTGTCAGCGACGAGCTCCAAACACTTGGCCACGCGACGGCGGCCGCGTGCAGATGCAGCGCATTGGGGTAGTGTCGCAGCAACTGTCGAGCTTTTCGAAGCACTTGCTCTGGCACATTGCCGGTGAACCTCCCAGCACAAAGCTCGTGGAGGAACTCGCGTGTCTGTAGCACAGCGCGTGTGCGTTCATCTGGGGTTGTCATATGGACTCCATACGAGTGACCGCTTAGGTCATGTGCTGGCCATCAGCTTCCACCCGTCAAGGTCATGGTTCTCAAACCGCAGGTACGCGTTGCGCAGCTTGCGTTCTCCGCGCAGCCTGATTAGCAGTGCCTCCTGGAGTTCCGCGTTCTGTTCTGGAGGAACCCATACTTCCTGGATGTCCTGGGTGCTCCAGCGTCCCGGCGCACCGGTTGAAGAGACCCGACTCACCCCGACGATGGCCTCGCGGCCCAGAACTTCAAGGATGCTTAGAAGGTCGCTCTCCCATGCGACTGCGACGGTAACCGTGTCCGCACCCGGCCCTGCTCGGTACGACAAGAGATACCAATGGGCTTCTGTCGAAAGGAATACTGCGGCCCAGTACGTGGAGTCGGGCGACAGCTTGAGCGCGTCAGGAACATGATGCTGGAACTCTGGCTTAGTGATGAACATGGCGCTCCTTCGCGCTAGTCAACATTTAGTCTGGTCGCGCGTGGTTCTTCGAGCGCCGGGCGATATCCCACCTCGAACGCCCTTCCAACGCGCGAAACAGCGAAAAACATCTGCAATCCGCACTGATGTGTCCGCATCGGGGCGGTGCAACCAGATGACCGATGAACACTAGCGTCGGCCATTTCCAGTGTAGACGTTTATCCAGTAGACGTATGTCCAGTAGATACGCATCCGGTAGACGTCCGCGAGGCTTTTAGCCACCCTCTGAAAACATGAGCAAGCACGTTGAAAAGAGGGCGCGAGAGCTATTGGCGGAGAACGTCCGGCGCCTACGTGAGGCGCGGGGTGTATCGCAAGAGAAGCTGGCCGCAGACGCTGGCTTTCATCGGACGTTCGTCAGCCAGGTGGAGCGTCAGGTGAATAGCGTCATCCTCGACAACTTGGAAAAATTAGCCACGGCGCTCGAAGTTGAACCGTGGGTGCTGCTACGCCCTCCCAGGCGCGCTCCAAAGGCTCCAGAACAGGAGTGACCACTGCTTTTAGCCGGCGAATCAGAGAGCTGAAAGCCATTCAATTGCTTCACTAATAAACGCATGATGAACGGTCTTCGGCATTCAGTGAAAGGCTAAGAAGCTCGCTTCGTCGTGCGATAACCGCCCTCACGTTTCTCCGGTGTGGTGCGGTCGATATTCGCGGCGCAGACATTGACAAGTTCAAGCCAAATGCGCCAGCCTCGCTCGCACGGAACGGGCCGCGCGCGGCCCATTGCCTAACGGCCACACGAGCCGGACCGGCTGGCGCGCCACTGGCCCCGTAAGCGGCTAGTCGCGCGTTGTGAGGGTCATTAGTCGCGCCTTATGGGTCAATAGTCGCGCTATTTGGGGTCATCGACACGCTCACCCACATTGCCCGACGAACCCGCACGCCGTGCAGAACTCGCACCCATCACGATGAATGAGCGTCGAGTTCCCGCACTCGGGACACTTCTTGCCGGCCATCGCGACGATGCCGGCCTCCGACGCTGAACGCGCCACCGCTCCCGCCTTGCCCGCCTTCACCGGCGCCTGCTGCAGCAGCCCCATGTCCACGAGCGGATAGCCGTTCTCGTCGAGCACGCCCAGCATCGCGTAGCGGTGGATCACCAGCCGCGCGACGTAGGCCACCGTCGACGGCCACACCTGCTGTCTGCGCTCGCCCGACAGCGTCGGCACCGGCGCCATGAAGTGGCCCAGCGGCTCGCCGACATTCAGCAGCTTGCGCAGCTTCATGCCGATCCAGCCCGGATCGAGCACGCGCATGTCCAGCGACAGCAGCCGCGCCAATCCATCCAGCGCCTTCGGATAGTTGCCCGAGAAGCCCATCGCGCACGGCCGCGTGACGCTGCCGCCGTCGGGCGTGGGCAGACTGACCTCCTTCAGCGTCAGCGTGAACAGCTCGCCGGTCGCCGGGTTGTCGACATCGACCGCCCATGCCAGCGTCCCCGCCGTGCCGGTGCGCGGTTCCTCGCGCGAGAACATCGCGTCGAGCACCGGCGTCGGGCCGCCTTCCTGGAGCGCGCCGAGCTGCTCGCAGCGCCAGCGGATCACCGCGGCCGTCGCCGCGACCACGCCGGGGAACAGCCGCGGCTCGCCCAGCGGCGGCATCGGCATCTCGAAGGCGCGCTCTTCGGCGACGGTGGCCAGCGCGTCGAGCTTCAGCCGCAGCCACGCGGCGTCGTTGGCGCGCAGGTCCATCGACAAGGTCTTGGCCATCGCGCCGAGTCCGCGCGGCTGCTCCGCGCCATTGACCCAGACCTCGAAGGGCAGCGTGCGGCCGAACAGGCCCGCATCGGGCCCCTCGGCCGGCAGTTCGCCGACGAACAGCGCGAAGTCGCCATGCGGGTGGCGGATCATCGTCGACCACGCGGGATTGCCGCCGGGCATCTCGGGCCGGCTCGGCCAGCGCAGCGAGGCCAGCACCGGTTTGGGCAGCCGCTCGACGCGCAGGCGCTGATTCGGGCCGGTGTCCGCCTTCAGCGGTTCGGGCCTGGCGATCGGCTCGACGCTCAGCACCGCGCCGAGCACGCTGTTGGGCCGATAGGTCGCGAGCCCCTTCAGGCCGCTCTGCCAGGCCCAGCGGTAGAGGTCCTGGAAATCGGCGTACGGATAGTCCGCCGGCACGTTGACGGTCTTGGAGATCGAGGTGTCGATGCACGGCGCGACGGCCGCGACCATGGCCTCGTGATCGGCGGCCTGCAGCTCGAGCGCGGTGACGAAGGCGTCGGTCAGCGGCGCGTCGGGGCCGAAGAGATGGCGGTAGAGCCGCCAGGCATGGTCCTCGACGGCGTACTCCTTGAAGCTGTTGTCCGGCATCCGCTTCTTGCGGGTGTAGCTCCAGGAGAACGCGGGCTCGATGCCGTTGCTCGCGTTGTCGGCGAAGGCCAGCGAGATGGTGCCGGTCGGCGCGATCGACAGCAGGTGCGAGTTGCGCAGCCCTTGCGCGCGGATCTTGTCCTTCAGCCAAGGCGGCAGACGCGAAGCGAAGTTGCCGCCCGAGAGATAGAGATCCGCGTTGAACAGCGGGAACGCACCGCGCTCGAGCGCGAGGTCGGCAGAGGCCTCATAGGCGGCATCGCGCATGACCTCGCTGATGCGCCGCGCCATCGCGCGAGCCGCGTCGCTGTCGTAACGCAGGCCGAGCATCACCAGCGCATCGCCGAGCCCGGTGAAGCCCAGGCCCACGCGGCGCTTGTTGGCGGCCTCGCGGGCCTGCTGCGGCAACGGCCACGGCGTCACGTCGAGCACGTTGTCGAGCATGCGGGTGGCGGTCTTGCAGATGTCGGTGAACTCGGCCTCGTCGAAGCTGGCCTGCGAGGTGAAGGCCTGTCTGACGAAGGTCGTCAGGTTGATCGATCCCAGGCAGCAGCAGCCGTAGGAAGGGAGGGGTTGCTCGGCACAGTTGTGGACCATCAGGCCATTCGCGTCGAAGGCATGGGCGTGCTCGACGGTCACGTCGTAGACAGGCTCGACGCCATCGGGCTCGATGGAGGCGACGGTGGCGACGAAACGCTCGCGGTTGGGACGCCGCTTCTGCGCCGCCAGGCGCTCGGCAAGGCGCCGAGCCTTGGCGGTGTCCGAGAAACCGATGCGATCGGCGAAGCGCTGGAGGTTGTCGTCCGCGATCAGGAGCATGGCCTGGCCGTCCACGGTGCGCCTCGTCGATGCAACGCCGAATCGGAGCAACATCCGCTGCACGTCCTGCACGAGGTCATGGTCCGGCGATCGCAGCGTCACTGCCGGCTCGGCACTCATCGCCGCGCATTCATCAAAGACGCTGCGCAGGTACACAGACTGCGTCGCGGACGCCGCCGCTTCGAGCGAGCGCGGTACGCCGGCGCCACCAGTGGCGACGGCGACACCGTTGGCCACCGCCATGACCTCTTCATCCGCGACGGCGGTCCCTCTCCATCCTGCAAACGCGCGATGGTCGTGCAGCACGATCTCGTCACCCGGCTGGAGCGCGCCCGCAGCAGTCCAGTCCAGGTCCACGGCGTCGCCTCGCCGCTTCAGCACTCTCCTCACCAGGTGATTCGCCGTCAGCCGCAGCGCGTGGCCTTCCCGGGTCTTCAGCGCGAGCACCGGCTTCGTCCCGGTCGGGAAGAAACCCGCGGACTCCGTCCGATACGCCTTGCCATCGACGATCGCCAGGAACGGCGTCCCGATCAAGTCCGCCACCTGGCGCGGTCCGTCCCCCGTCAGCACCCAGGTCTCCGCGGTCACGCACGGATTCGTCGCGCTGATCGACTCGCAGTAATGCAGGTTGTTGTCCGCATTGATCCGGTCCAGGAAGAGCACGCCCGGCTCGGCGTGGTCGTAGGTGGAGCGCATGACCTGGTCCCACAGCTTGCGGGCCCGCATCCGGCGGTAGACCCACAGCCCGTCGGCGCGCTGCGTCGCGCCGGCGGCGCGCAGCTTGGCGCCGGGCGCGGCCTTGTGCACCAGCTCGATGTCGGCATCGGCCTCGACCGCCTCCATGAACGCGTCGGTCACACCCACCGAGATGTTGAAGTTCTTCAGGTCCCCTTGGTCCTTCGCATGGATGAAGGCCTCGATGTCCGGGTGGTCGCAGCGCAGCACGCCCATCTGCGCACCGCGCCGCGAGCCGGCCGACTCCACCGTCTCGCAGCTGCGGTCGAACACCCGCATGTAGCTGATCGGGCCGGATGCGCTGGACTGCGTCGACTTCACGTACGCGCCCTGCGGCCGGATCCGCGAGAAGTCGTAACCCACGCCGCCGCCGCGCCGCATCGTCTCCGCCGCTTCGGTCAGCGCGGTGTAGATGCCGGGGTGGCCATCCTCTTCCTCGGCGATCGCATCGCCCACCGGCTGGACGAAGCAATTGATCAGGGTCGCCGACAAGGCCGTGCCCGCCGCCGAGGCGATCCGCCCCGCCGGCACGAAGCCGCGCCGCTGCGCCTCGAGGAACTTCGCCTCCCAGTGCGCGCGCTGCTCCGGCGACTCCGCCGCGGCCAGCGCCCGGGCCACCCGCGCCCGGACCTCGTCCAGACTGCGCTCGCCGTCCTTGGCGTACTTCTCGAGCAGCACCTCCGCGCTGATGTCCTGCGGCGGCAGGGTGTCGGCCGTGGCCTGCAGGGGCGAGGCGGCCGGAACCGGCGGCGACAGGTGCTGGGGGGCGGGCTGCTGGCTCATGCGGGTCTCCATCGAACGACGCGGGCCATCCTAGTCCCGCCCCGGCCGGCCCGTCTCCCCCAGGCCACGAATCCGTCATCCCGGCCTCGCCGCCACGTCACGGAACCGTCAACCGCGTGTCCTCCGGTAAGCGCGTACTTGCGGCGCAGACACGGTTTGATGCGTCTTCAGCCCCTTCTCCGCTGGTTAGCCCCCATGGGATGGTCGGATATCGGACGTTATTCTTTGGTGATATGACTCCCGAGAAGGTCTTGCGGTCCAGTCCCGGCACCCTGGGCGATCTGGAACAAGGCTGCGCCGACGCCCACCGTCTCATCCTCGACGGCCAGCTCGACGCGGCCCGTTCCCGCCTGGATGAATTGCGCAAGGTCCATGGCGACGACCATGCGCCCATGCAGGAGACCTTCAGCGCGCTGGCCGAGGCCCATGGCGACTTCAACATCGCCCTGGCCCACTACAAACGCTTCCATGCGCTGGCCGTGCAGGCCGGCGTCTCCTCGCCGCTGGCATCGCGCGATCAGCTGCTGGCGCGGCTGGTCGAGCGCCAGGAGCAGCGCTCCCCCGACATGGCCTGGTGCCTGGTGGCACTGGCCGCCGCACGCGCGCCGGCGGGCGCCCTGCCGCACATGCTGCGCCAGCAGTGCCGCGCGCAGGACGTGCTCGCGCTCGGCCAGGGCGAGGCGATGCTGATGCTGCTGCACGACGTCGACCTGCCCACCGGGCGCAAGGTCTGCGAGCGCTTCCGCGCGGTCTGGATGCAGCAGCAGCCGACGGCCGGTCCGCTCAGCATGGGCCTGACCGCCTGGCGCGGGCCGGGCGACACCGGCAGCGGCCTGCTCGCCCGCGCCGAGCAGGCCCTCACCCGCAGTCAGCGCGAAGGCGCGCCGCTGCGCACCGGCTGAGCGGCGCCGGTCGATCAGAACGGATTGATCGTCTTCTCGCGCCGGTAGTGGATGTAGCCGACGCTGGCCCCGGCACGCAGGCCCACGCCCAGCCGGATCGGCGCCAGCGTGATGCCATCGGCGCGCTGGTAGTTGATGCCCGCGCCACCGATGTAGTACAGGCTGCCGTCCACCCCGGGGAAGCGGCGGTAGATCGCGCTCGGCTTGGGCAGCTTGTAGACCAGCGTGAAGACCTTGGACGCGTTCGCGCCCAGGTCGAAGCCCACCGACGGTCCGGCCCAGTACACCATCCCGCCGCCGCCGCGCTTCATCAGCAGCTGTCCTTCGCCATAGCGCAGGCCCACGGTGATCGCGCCGCCGGCTTCCTGGCCCTTGATGTAGGCATTCGGCCGGCCCTGCTCCTTGAAGGCCTTCTCGATCACCTTGGCCAGGCCCTCGGTGGTTTCGCCGAAGAACTCGGTCGCGGCATGCACCACCGAATCCTGGTCGTAGGTATCGTCCTCGCCCTCGGCCGCCAGCGCGGGGAACACCGCCAGGCCCGGCGGCAACACCAGCCCCGCGGCGGCGTAACGCCCCAGGCGGCCCAGGGCGTCGCGTCGCGCCGGCGCGCTCGGCGCCTCGTTCAGCTCCATCGGACCTTCGGTCGAAAAGTCTTGGCGGTCATGGCGATTCATGCGGATCTCCGGGTAAGTCTGGATGGCGTCGGGCAATCGCGTCGCCCGGCGCGTTCCTGGTCCGGCGGGCAAACACAGTGCCCGCTCTACGAACCGATGGATGCTACCCCCGGGCGTGACAAACGGCGTGCGCGCCGCGGCAGCACCCCGATACACTCGGCCTCACGCCGTCGAGAGGGACCGAATCCACAACAAGGAGCGGCGATGCATGCAAACAGCAGTCATGACAAGAGTGCATCAAGGAGGACATGCAGTGAGTAGTGATCTGCCCCGTCTGGCGCGCGCGCTGGAGTACCTGGACATGGCCTCGGCGCTTTACGTCGCCGGCGGCGCGGACCATTCCGCGCAGTTGCTGGCAGCCGCCGGGGAACGCCTGCTCGGCGACCTGGCCCGCCTGATCCAATCGCCCGAGCACGGCCACGAGGTCCAGCAGCTGCTGGCCCGCCTGACGCAGCAGCATGTGCCGCCGCAGGTGCCGGAAGTCGCCGGGCACAACCAGTCGAGGCAGCTGCAGGCGATGCTGGCCCGCCAGGAATCGCCCGAATCGACCGAGCTCCGCCAGGCCACCTCCGCGCTGCTGCGCGCCTCGTGGTACCTGCTGGAGACGATGGGCCTGGAGCCGCTGGCGCCCTCGCGCCTGCACCAGGCGATCGAGAAGAGCACCATCTACGCCGAGCTCTGAGCTCGCGCCACCCCCACCGAGCGACACCATGAGCTCCGCCGAACGCCGTCATTTCTCCCGCATCGCGTTCGCCGGGCCGGCGCAGCTGGTGACGGTCGAGCAGCGCCTGCCGGTGCAGGTGCTGGACCTGTCGCTCAAGGGCGCGCTGCTGCTGTTGCCGGCGTCATCGGGCGTCGAGCCCGGGGAGCTGTGCCTGCTGGACCTGCCGCTCGCGCCGCACGAAGGGCGCATCACGATGGCGGCGCAGCTCGCCCATGTGAGTGGCGACCGCGCCGGGCTGCTCTGCCTGGGCATCGACCTGGAGAGCATCACCCACCTGCGCCGCGTCATCGAGCTCAACCTGGGCGACGCGGCGCTGGCCGAGCGTGACTTCAAGGCGCTGGTGGCGCCCTGAGGGGCGACGGGACGAGCGGGACTTCGTCGGGCGCTGGCCCTCACCCCTGCCCTCTCCCGCAAGCGGGAGAGGGGGTAAGACAGCGGGTCACTCCGCGATGAATTTCCTCAGCACCGCGAAGGCCGCGGTCGGGTCGTCGCGCCACGCGCCGTGGCCCACGCCGGGGAAGCGCGCCAGTTGGCGCCACTGCGGCGGCAGCGCGTCGTGGATCTCCAGCGCATCCTCCAGCGGGCAGACGGGATCGTCCTCGCCCACCATCACCAGCACCGGGCAGCGGGCCTGCTCCAGGCCCTGCAGCAGACCCAGGTCCTGTTTCTCGCCGCCGACGAAGTGCAGCAGGATGTCCAGGTTCACCAGCGTGCGGCCGCTGGCCTCCGGATCGGCGGCCGGGCGGGTGTTGTAGAGGTGGCGCACCCCGGCCCAGTAGGCCTCGAAGGTCTCGCGCGACGGTTGGCTCCAGAAGGCATGCGCCAGCGCGCGGGCCTCGGGGCCGCCGCGCCGCTCGAAGGCGGCCAGCTTGCGTTCCAGCCCCATGTGGTGGGAGGTGCTGGACAGGATCACCTTGGACGCGTGCCCCGGATGCCGCGCGATGTAGCGCTGCGCCACGAAGCCGCCGAAGGACTGGCCCAGCACGATGGGCCGCTCGATGCCCAGCGCGTCGCACAGGCGCACGATGTCGTCGGCCCAGGTGTCGAGCGTCCATTCCGACGACGGTCGCGGATCGCTGCGGCCGTGGCCGCGGTGGTCGTAGTAGACGATCTGCGCCAGGTCCGCGAGCTGGCTGAAGGCCGGCTTGAACGCCGCATGGTCGAAACCGGGGCCGCCATGCATGCAGATCAGCGTCGGCTTCTCTCGCATCCGCGCCCCGTCCGGCACCAGGCCGGGCCCCTCGACGTCGACGAAGAGTCGCGCGCCGTTACCGATATGGATCTTCATGGGCGGCGAGTATGCCGCCTTCGCCCCCCGCAGGCCGGACTCGTCCGGCCCAGGGCGGCTTCGTCGCACGGCCGCTGGCGGGCCCCGGACGCCGCGGCCAGAATGCCGCCCATGTCCGATGCGTCCCCGTCCCCGACCGGCCCCGCCGGCGCGCCGCCCGAGCCCCGCCGCTCGGCGCAAGACGCCGCGCTGCAGCTCTTCAACCTGCGCATGATCGCGGCGGCCTTCTACTTCTGCCTGGCGATGGCGGGCGCGCGCTCGCTGACCTGGCTCACCCATGACGATGGCGTCGGCGACTGGCTCATGGAGTGGCTGCGCTTCACCCGCCAGACGCTATTGACCGCGCTCAGCGTGCTGGCCGCGCTGGCGCTGGCGGAGGCGCTGCTCGCGCGGATCCGGGTGCGCTGGCCGCTGGCGCTGCGGGCAGTGGCGGTCGCGGCCGGCGCGACGGTGGGCACGCTGCTGCGCTTCCAGGTCGCCAACCTGGGCGTGCCGGACGCGCCGCTGCACTGGGACTGGCTGCTGTCGACCACGCTGCTGTGGCTGGTGCTGGGCGGCTTCTTCGCGGCGCTGCTGCACGGCGTGCGCGAGGAGCGCAGCGCCCAGGCGCGGCTGGCCGAGCTGGCCCGCCAGCACGACCGCCTGCAGGCCCAGCAGCTCGAGGCCCAGTTCTCCGCGCTGAACGCGCAGATCGAGCCGCACTTCCTGTTCAACACGCTGGCCAACGTGAAGCGCCTGTACGAAACCGCGCCCGAGCGCGGCCGCGACATGATGGCCAGCCTGATCGCCTACCTGCGGGCGGCGCTGCCCAGCATGCGGCAGGGCATGTCGACGCTCGGCCAGGAGCTGGAGCTGGCGCGCAGCTACCTGACCATCCTGCAGATGCGCATGGGCGAGCGGCTGCGCTTCGACATCGAGGCCGACGCCGCGCTGTTCGCGACCTCGCTGCCACCGATGGTGCTGCCGACGCTGGTCGAGAACGCGATCAAGCACGGCCTGTCGCCGCTGCCCGAGGGCGGCCGCATCGACATCACCGCGCGGCGCGAACCCGCCGGCCTGGGCCTGCTGCTGGAGGTGCGCGACACCGGCCAGGGCTTCGCCGCCAGCGGCGGCAGCGGCGTGGGCCTGGCCAACACCCGGGCGCGGCTGATGGCGATGTTCGGGCGCGACGCCTGGCTGGAACTGGAGGCGGCCGAGCCGCGCGGCGTCATCGCGCGGGTGCGCGTGCCGCTGGCCGGCGCGGCGCGTGGCGCGTCTGCGGCCCCGGCGACGCCCGCCGGAGCGCTCCCATGACGGAGGCCCTGCGCGAGCGCGCCGCCCAGCTCTGGCACGCGTGGCGCTCGCTGCGCCGCGAGGAGCTGTCGTGGTTCCTGCTGATGGGCGTCTTCTACGGCCTGGTGGATGCGTCGTCGATCTTCTATGTGATGGACAACGCGCGCTGGCCGTCGGCGCTCGCCAACCAGATGCTCACGCCGCTGCTGGTGGCGCTGGTCATCCTCTTCACCTGGCTGCCGGCGTCGCGCAGCGCGCTGGAGAGCCCCTGGCGCGTCGCCCGGCTGGGCATCGCAGTGCTGATCGGCGCGGTGCTGGCCAAGCTGCTCTACGACCAGCTGATGCCGATGCTGGGCTGGCCGTCGATCGCCGACCTGGCGCGCGAGCGCAAGGGCGAGATGCCCCACCAGCCCATCCGCTGGCTCAATTTCATCGGCGAGTGCCTGTCGATCTGCGTCACCGCCAGCCTGTCGGTGGCCTGGTACGAAATGGCGATGCGCCGCCGTCGCACCCGCACCCGCCTGGAGGCGCTGCTGCGCGAGCAGAGCGCGATGCAGCGCGACGCCGTGGCCGCGCGCCTGGCGGCGCTGCAGGCGCAGGTGGAGCCGCAGTTCCTGTTCGACACGCTGGTCGACATCGAGCGCGCCTACGAGCGCGCCGATGCCGCGGCGCCGGAACAGATGGAGCGCCTGATCCGCCATCTGCGGGTGGCGCTGCCACGGCTGCGCGAGCGCGGCGTGACGCTCGAGTCCGAGGCGGCGCTGCTCGACAGCTACCTGGCCGTGGTGGCCGGCCGCCAACGCGGCGCGCTGCCGCTGTCGACCGAGTGGTCCGCCTGGCTGGCCCCGCGGCCGGTGCCGCCGATGCTGCTGCTGCCGCTGGCCCAGTTGATGCTGCGCGACGCGGCGCGGCTGCCGACCCAGGCGCGGCTGAGCGCTCAGGAAGCCGTCGGTGGCGGATTGCGGCTGCGGCTGTCCTTCGACCGCGGCGGCCTGTGCGGCGAGGAGACCGCGCTGCGCGCGCTCGGCGAGCGCCTCGAGCGCCTGGACCGCGCGCCCGGCGCGCCGCCGCCGCGGCTGCAATGCCGCAGCAATGCCGACGACACCGAATTCACGCTGGAGCTGCCCGCATGAGCCTTCATTCCGCCGCACCGACCGCCGTCGTCGCCGAGGACGAGGAGACGCTGCGCCATGAACTGATGGACCGGCTCGCGCAGCTGTGGCCGGAGCTGGTCATCGTCGGCGAGGCCGCGGACGGCGTGCAGGCCCTGCGCCTGCTGCAGGAATGCCGGCCCGACGTGCTCTTCCTCGACATCCAGATGCCCGGCGCCACCGGACTGGACGTCGCGCGGCAGGTGCAGGGGCGCTCGCACGTGGTCTTCGTCACCGCCTACGACCAGTACGCGGTGTCCGCCTTCGACGAGGGCGCGGTCGACTACCTGCTCAAGCCGCTCGAGCCGGCGCGGCTGTTCACCGCGATCCAGCGCGTCAAGCAGCGCATGGCGGGCCCGCCGGCGGACCTGAGCGCGGTGCTGAGCCAGCTCGGCGCCCAGGCCGGCAAGCTGCCGCAGCGGCAGTTCCTGCGCTGGATCAACGCGTCGGTGGGCCAGACGCTGAAGCTGATCACGGTCGACGAGGTGCTGTATTTCCAGTCCGACAACAAGTACACCCGCGTCGCCACGCGCCAGGGCGAGGCGCTGATCCGCAAGCCGCTCAAGGAGTTGGTCGACGAGCTCGATCCGCAGCAGTTCTGGCAGATCCACCGCTCGACGCTGGTCAACGCGGCCGCGGTGGCCGGTGTCTCGCGCGACTTCCGCGGCCGCATGCAGGTCAAGCTCAAGGAGAGCGAGGACGCGCTGATCGTCGCGGAAAGCTATACCCACCTCTTCCGGCAGATGTAGGGCCAGCGGTCGAGGCAGTGCGCATCACGTCATCCCGCCCCTGTCGCCTACATGACCACCGGCCCTGCGGCCGCCTCCCACAATCGCCGGCAAACGACGGGAGACACGCCATGGCCCTGGACGCCACAGCCACCGAGCACACCCACACCCGCATCTGCCCGCTGTGCGAGGCCTGCTGCGGCCTCGAGATCCGCACCCGGACCACGCCCGAGGGCAGCTCGGTCATCTCGATCCGCGGCAACGACGCCGACCCCTTCAGCCACGGCTACCTCTGCCCCAAGGGCGTCGCGCTGAAGGACCTGCACGAAGACCCCGACCGCCTGCGCCAGCCGATGCGCCGCCGCGCCGACCGCGCCGGCTTCGAGCCCATCAACTGGGACGAGGCCTTCGCCGAGGTCGCGCGCCGGCTGCCGCCGCTGCGCGAGCAGTACGGCGCCGACGCGGTCGCGCTGACCATCGGCAATCCGGCCTCGCACAAGATCGGCCTGTTCAGCTACTTCCCGCACCTGGCGCGCGCGCTGGGCACGCGCAACCTGTTCTCGGCCTCGACGTTGGACCAGATGCCCAAGCAGCTCGCCTGCGGGCTGATGTACGGCCACTGGCTCAGCGTACCGGTGCCGGACCTGCCGCGCACAGATCTCTTCATCTGCCTGGGCGCCAACCCCATGGTCAGCAACGGCAGCCTGTGGACCAGCCCCGACTACCGAGGCAAGGCCAAGGCGATGCGCGCGCGCGGCGGGCGCATCGTCGTCATCGACCCGCGCCGCACCGAGACCGCCCAGGCCGCCGACGAGCACCTCGCGATCCGCCCCGGTGGCGACGTCTACCTGCTGCTGGGACTGCTGCACACCGTGTTCGAGGAAGGCCTGGAACGGCTCGGACGCCTGGAAGCGCATGTCGAGGGCCTGGACGCGCTGCGCGCCGCCGTCGCCGACTTCCCGCCCGAGCGCGGCGCCGCGCACTGCGGCATCCCCGCCGAGACCCAGCGGCGCCTCGCGCGCGAATTCGCGACCACGCCCAAGGCGGTGCTCTACGGCCGCTTCGGCACCTGCACGCAGCGCTTCGGCTCGCTGAACAGCTGGCTCATCGACGCGCTCAACATCGTCACCGGCCACTTCGACACCGAGGGCGGCCTGATGTTCCCCAAGGCCGCCGCCTTCGCCGCCAACACGCTGGGCCGGCCGGGGCAGGGCAAGGGCGTCGCCACCGGCCGCCGGCACAGCCGCGTCGGCAAGGCGCCGGAGGTGATGGGCGAATTCCCCATCAGCTGCCTCGCCGAGGAGATCGAGACCCCCGGCGATGGCCAGGTGCATGCGCTGATCACCGTGGCCTGCAACCCGGTGCTGTCCTCGCCGAACGGCGCGCGGCTCGCGCGCGCGCTCGACGGCCTGGACTTCATGCTCAGCCTGGACCCCTACATCAACGAGACCAGCCGCCACGCCGACCTGATCCTGCCGCCGCCCTCCCCGCTGGAGGACTGGCATTACGACATGGTCTTCGCGCAGCTCTCGTGGCGGAACCATGCGCGCTGGTCGGGCCCGGTGCTGCCCGCCGACGCCGACGCCCCGGACGCGCCGCGGGCCGAATGGCAGACGCTGCTGCGACTGGCGGCGATCGCCTCGGGCCTGCCGGCCGACGCGGACCTGCAGGCGGTCGACGATGCCGCGCTGCGCGCCGAGCTGAAGCGCCACGCCGGCGACCAGGCCGAGGCCGTCTTCGGGATGCTCGAGGGCGGCGCCGGCCCGGCGCGCTGGCTCGACCTGGGGCTGCGTTCAGGCCCCTACGGCGACGGCTTCGGCGCGAAGCCGGACGGCCTCACGCTGGCCAAGGTGAAGGCCGCGCCGCACGGCATCGATCTCGGCGAACTGCAGCCGCGCGTCCCGGAGATCCTGCGCACGAGCTCGGGCCGCATCGACCTGGCGCCGTCGGCGCTGCTGGCCGACCTCGCGCATGCGGACGCGGCGCTGCGTCATCCGACCGGCGACGAGCTGCTGCTGATCGGCCGGCGCGAGACCCGCAGCAACAACAGCTGGATGCACAACCTGCCGGTGCTGGCCAAGGGCCGCGAGCGCTGCACCTTGCTGGTCCATCCCGACGATGCGGCGCGCGCGGGGCTGGTGGACGGACAGTCCGCGCGCCTGAGCAACGCGCGCGGCAGCGTGATCGCACCGGTCACGCTGAGCCCCGACATGCGGCCGGGCGTGGTCAGCCTGCCGCACGGCTGGGGCCATGACCTGAGCGGCAGCCAGTTGAACGTCGCCGCCCGCCATCCGGGCGTCAACATGAACCTGCTGCTGGACGAGGAGGCCCGCGACCCGGTCTCGGGCACCTCGGTGCTCAGCGGCATCCCGGTGCGGCTGAGCGCGGCCGAGGCCTGAACCGCCGCGCCCGGCACCGCGTCGGCAGCGCGCCTCAGGCTCGCACCGCCGCGGGCGCCAGCAGGCTGGTCGGCACGCCGGCAGGGCTCGCCTGGGGGAAGCGTCCCGCGAGCACGCCGCTGACCAGCTCGAGGTGGTGCATCAGCTCCCACTGCTTGCTGAGCGCCCGCGACGGCAGGACCCCATCGATGAGGCCGGCCAGGTAGCGCCGCACCGCCTCGGTGGGGCCGAAACAGGCGTCGTCGCGGTCGAGCGCCGCCTGGAACACGCGGAGCGCGCGGCGGAAGCGCTGGTCGGCGCTGTCCTCGTCGGGCGCGAGCCGGCCGCTCAGGAAGGACTCGAGCCAGATCGCGGCCGGCGCTGGCGCCGCGGCTGGCGCGATGCGCAGGTAGCTGAGCCGGAACGCCGCCAGGCGCGAGGGCGCCTCGGGCGTGTCCGGGCGCGAGGGCAGCGTGGTGTAGTCCGAGAAGTCCGCGCCGCCTTCCCGCCAGGGATGGGGCAGCGGATCCAGGAACGGGTGGCGGTGATCCTGGCGCAGGTCGGGGCTGTCCGGCAGGCGCCGGTCCTCGACCCGCACGCAGGCGGTGTCCCCGAGCGCGGCGCGGTCCGCGGCGGTCGGCTCGACGCCCTTGAAGAACACCTGCCGCACCCGCGCCCCGCCGAGCATCGTCATCAGCTCGGACAGCGGCGGCGCCTCGGGGCCGACGACCAGCCCCATCGGCCGGGCCCCGAACAGCTGCACGAAGCGCCGCACCACGTCGGGCGTCAGCGCCGGGCCCAGCATCAGCGTCGGATGGATCCACTGGCGCGTCGGCAACGAGGTGAACAGCTGCCGGCCCCAGTCGAAGGCCTCGGCGGGCAGCAGCAGGTCGAAATCCTGCCGCACCGGATTGACCACCAGCCACACCGGCAGGCGATGCGCCTCGCAGGCCTCCAGCGTGTGCCGCATCGAGGTCGCCATCACCCGCACCGGCTCCATCACCGGCTGCACCTGGCCCTCCGCGCCCAGCACCTGCGCCAGGTGGCGCAAGGCCAGCACCTCCTTCTGTTTGCCATGGAGATAGGGGAAGTACATGGTCTTCGCCTCCAACTGTCTCGATTGAGGGAGGGGCGATGATGATGAGCACTGGCTCATCCGTCAGCAGCGATCCCTTCCATCAATGCGCCAGATCAAGGGACCCGGAAAAATCACGGGCCCCGTCGCGCCAAGAAAAAAGGGACCGCGTGGCGGTCCCTTGCTGGGCGGGGCGGCCGGCGCGTCGGCCGGCATCGGCGCGTTTCAGGGCGTGCTCTTCGGCTTGGCCGGCTGCTGGGCCTGGCCCATCGCGGCCAGCTCGGCCTCGCTGATGATCTCCATCGCGCGCACCACCTTTTGCACGCCGCGCACGCCGCGGGCGATCTCGGTCGCGCGGGTGGCCTCGCGCTCGGTCACCCGACCCATGATGTAGACGTTGCCGCGCTCGACGACGACGTAGAACGCGTTGGTGATCAGGTCCTTCGCGTCGACCAGGCTGGCCTTGACCTTGGCGGCGATGGCCACGTCGTTGGCGCGGCTGGACAGCGAGCTCAGCATGCCCACGCCCACCTCGTTGAGCACGTTGCCGACGTTCTCGACGCCCTGCGCGATGCGCTCGACCGCGGCGCGGTCCTCGTCGTTGCGGGTCTCGCCGGTCAGCAACACCATGCGGTTGTAGCTGTTGACGTTGATGTGCACGCGGTCGCCGAGCTGCTCGCGGATGCGGTTGGCGGTCTTGAGCTCGATGCCCTGGTCCTCGAGCTGCGTGCCGGAGGTGCGCCGGTCGGTCGCCACCATCGCGCTGCCCACCGCCGCGCCGCCGACGATCAGCGGCACGCAGGCGGTCTGCAGCAACGCGCCGCCCAGCGCGGCGGCAAGGATCAGGCGGCGGGTCCGGCGGGAGCTTCGGGTCACGGAGGTCATCGGGAGTTCCTTCAAGGTCGGGAGGAGGGTCATTCGCCCGCGCCGAGCAGCTGCAGGTCGATCGCGTCGCTGAGGCAGTGGGAGAGCAGGCGATGCGCCTCCGCCACCCGCGCGAAGCGGCTGTGCGGCACGCGCAGTTGCACATCGGTGTCCAGCAGCGTGCCGCGCCAGTCGTCGTCCTGCGTGCCGCTGAGCACGATCACGCTCATCTCCTGCGCATGCGCCACCTGCAGCAGCGCGGCGGCCGCGCCGCTGGCCTGCGCCTCGTACAGCAGCAGCAGGTCGCCGGGATGGCCGAAGGTCTGGATCTGGCGCATCAGCGCGGAGGCGGGATCGGCGTAGCCCTGGGCCTGCGCGTCCAGCGCGATGGCGGCCAGGCCCGGGCGCTCCTGCTCGAAGCGGCCCGACAGCAGCGAGGCCATGTAGGTCGCGTCCGCGGCCGAGGTGCCGAGCCCGGCAGTGAGCACGCGACCGCCGGCGGTGAGCGCGTCCACCATCATCTGCGCCGCGACGGCGAGCGGGCGGGACAGCCCTTCGGCGACCTGGTAGAGCAGGTCCGCGCTCTCGAAGAATTGTTGTTGTATGCGTTGTTCCAACATGAGCGCGGATGATAAAGGGTGCTGCACGGCCATCGGCCGCCGCAGAGCTCAGTGCTCGGCCGGCACGTCGAAGGCCCCTTGCAGCCACTCGACGCGATCGCCATCGATGGCCACCACGTCGAACCGGCAAGGCGGGATCTCCGCCAGCGTGCGCAGGAAACATGTCGCCGCGAAGATCACCTTCCGTTGCTTGGCCCGGGTCACGCTGGCCGCCGCGCCGCCATGCGCATCGCGCTCCCTGGCACGCACCTCGACGAACACCAGCGTCCCGTCCCGCGCCCACAGGATCAGGTCGACCTCCCCGCCCCGCGCGGACGGCCCGCGCGCGACCCGATAATTGCGCGCCACCAGCCGCAGCCCCTGCCGCCTCAGGTAGTCCAGGGCGCGCTGCTCGGCGCCGGCGCCCCGTGCCTGCGCATCCGCGCCGTCCCGTCCGATGGAGAGTTTCTTGAACATGTCGACGTCCCCGTCCGCCTCGCTGATCGCCGCCGCTTCCGCCGCGGCCGGTCATCAGCAATTCCCGGGCGGCACGCTCTACGTCGTCGCGACCCCGATCGGCAACCTCGCCGACCTGAGCCTGCGCGCGATCCACGTGCTGGGGCTGGTCGACGCCGTCGCCTGCGAGGACACGCGCGTCAGCGCTCAGTTGCTGCGCTGGCTCGGCCTGCACAAGCCGCTGCTGGCGCTGCACCAGCACAACGAGCAGCAGGCGGCGGAAGGCCTGGTCGCGCGGCTGCTCGCCGGCGAGCGCATCGCCTACGTCAGCGACGCCGGCACGCCGGCGATCTCGGACCCGGGCGCGGTGCTGGTGGCCGCGGCCGCGCGCGCCGGCGTGCGCGTCATGCCGCTGCCCGGCGCGAGCAGCGCGGCGGCGGCGCTCAGCGTGGCCGGCGACGCCCGCGCCCAGGGCTTCCGCTTCGTCGGTTTCCTGCCAACCAAGGCGGCCGAGCGGCGCGCGGCGCTGCAGGCGCTGACCGGCGCGCCCCACAGCCAGGTGCTGTTCGAGGCGCCCCATCGGATCCAGGAACTGATCGCGCTGCTGGCCGAGCTGGCGCCCGAACAGACGCTGACGATCTGCCGCGAGGTCACGAAGCAGTTCGAGACCATCCACACCGCGCCCTGCGCCACGCTGCCCGCCTGGATGGCGGCCGACAAGCAGCGCGAGCGCGGCGAGTTCGTGCTGGTGCTGCATGCCGCGCCCGCGCCGGCGGGCGAGGCCGGCCTGCCCGAAGAGGCCCAGCGCACGCTGCGCGTGCTCACGCGCGAGCTGCCGCTGAAGCAGGCGGCGTCCCTCGCCGCGGAGCTGACCGGCGAATCGCGCAAGGCGCTGTACCAGCTGGCGCTGGCCTGGAAGCAGGACGCCGGGGGCGATGCCAACGGCGACGGCGACGGCGATACCGACTCCGACACCGACACCGGCGCCCGCTCCGACTGAGCCGGCCGTCCACCCCGGGGCCGCCCGGTCCCCATCCTTGCGGCAGGGTCGGCCGCCGCGCCCGGCCCCCGGCCGCCATGGGCGATGCCTACAATCGCCCGATGATTTCGCGCGAACCCACCCTCGCCCGCCTGGTCACCGCCCGTGCCCAGCTGCTCGAACCCTTCGGCCTGACCGACGCGTCGCTGTCGCAGGCGTTGCGGCTGATCACCGAGCACCGCGTCGACGACGCCGACCTCTACTTCCAGACCACCCGCGCGGAGGGCTGGAGCCTGGAGGAAGGCATCGTCAAGAGCGGCAGTTTCTCGATCGACCAGGGCGTGGGCGTGCGCGCCGTCGCCGGCGAGAAGACGGCCTTCGCGTATTCGGACGACATTTCGGAGGCCGCGCTGCTCGACGCCGCGCGCACCGTGCGCGCGATCGCGTCGGCCGGGCAGAGCAAACGCGTCAAGGTGCCGGCCGAGCCGGTGGTGTCCGGCAGCCGCGCCCTGTATGGCGACGCGGATCCCATCGCCAGCCTGGACAGCACGCAGAAGGTCGCCCTGCTGGAGCGCACCGAGCGCCTGGCCCGCTCCAAGGATCCTCGCGTCAAGCAGGTGATGGCCGGCCTGGCCGCCGAGCACGAGGTGGTGCTGATCGCGCGCGCCGACGGCACCCTGGCCGCCGACGTGCGGCCGCTGGTGCGCCTGTCCGTGACCGTGATCGCCGAGAGCGACGGCCGCCGGGAAGTGGGATCGGGCGGCGGCGGCGGCCGCTTCGGCCTGGCCTATTTCACCGACGAGATGATCGCGTCCTACGTCGAGCAGGCGGTCAGCGCGGCGCTGACCAACCTCGAGTCGCGCCCGGCCCCGGCCGGCGAGATGACCGTGGTCCTGGGCCCGGGCTGGCCCGGCGTGCTGCTGCACGAGGCGGTCGGTCACGGCCTGGAGGGCGACTTCAACCGCAAGGGCTCGTCGACCTTCTCCGGCCGCATCGGCCAGCGCGTCGCGGCCAAGGGCGTGACGGTGCTGGACGACGGCACCATCCCCGACCGCCGCGGCTCGCTCAACGTCGACGACGAGGGCTGCGCCTCGCAGCGCAACGTGCTGATCGAGGACGGCATCCTCAAGGGCTACATCCAGGACGCGATGAACGCGCGGCTGATGAAGGTCGCCCCCACCGGCAATGGCCGCCGCGAGAGCTACGCCCACGTGCCGATGCCGCGCATGACCAACACCTACATGCTGGGCGGCGACAAGGATCCGGCCGAGATCATCGCCAGCATCGACAAGGGCCTGTACGCGACCAACTTCGGCGGCGGCCAGGTCGACATCACCTCGGGCAAGTTCGTGTTCTCCGCCAGCGAGGCCTTCTGGGTCGAGAAAGGCAGGATCCAGTACCCGGTCAAGGGCGCAACCATCATCGGCAACGGCCCGGACGCGCTCACCCGCGTGAGCATGATCGGCAACGACATGCAGCTGGACACCGGCGTCGGCGTCTGCGGCAAGGAAGGCCAGAGCGTGCCGGTGGGCGTCGGCCAGCCCACGCTGCGCATCGACGGCCTGACCGTCGGCGGCACGGCCTGACCCCATGCCGGCCGCGCATCCCCACGGTTCCGCGAAGGCTCGCTTGCCCGATGCCGTCGCGCCACACCCGCGGCCGTCCCCTCGCGGCGCTTGACGCGCCGCGACCCGCGCAGGCACTATTGGTCCTTATGCGTTCCGCACCGAAGTTTTACTTTGCTTATTTTTGGTTCTCGCACCGCCCCGGCGGAGGAGAGGCGAACGCATAAGCAAGCGCGCCAAGAATCCTCAAGAAACCGCCGGGCCCACAAGCCCGGCGGTTTTTTTTCGGCCGGGGCCCGAGCGCCACCCCCAGCCCTCATAGAAAGCGTGATTCCCATGAATGCCAAGTCGACCCCGTATCCCAGCGCCCAACAGGCGGAGCGCTGGTATTCGCCGCAGGACAAGACCTCCCAGACCGACGACGAACGCATCCTGGACATCACGCCCTTGCCGCCTCCTGAACACCTCATCCGCTTTTTCCCGATCCGTGGCACGGCCATGGAGCAGCTCGTCGTCGGCACGCGCCAGCGCATCCGCGACATCATGCAGCGCAAGGACGACCGCCTGCTGGTGATCATCGGCCCGTGCTCGATCCACGACCCGGGCGCGGCGCTCGAATACGCCAAGCGGCTGATGACGATGCGGGAGCAGCATGCCGACACGCTCGAGATCGTGATGCGCGTCTACTTCGAGAAGCCCCGCACCACCGTCGGCTGGAAGGGCCTGATCAACGATCCCTACCTCGACGAGAGCTACCGCATCGACGAGGGCCTGCGCATCGCGCGCCAGCTGCTGCTGGAGATCAATCGCCTGGGCATGCCGGCGGGTTCGGAGTTCCTGGACGTGATCTCGCCGCAGTACATCGGCGACCTGATCAGCTGGGGCGCGATCGGCGCGCGCACCACCGAGAGCCAGGTCCACCGCGAGCTGGCCTCGGGTCTGTCGGCGCCCATCGGCTTCAAGAACGGCACCGACGGCAACATCAAGATCGCCACCGACGCGATCCAGGCCGCGGCGCGGCCGCACCACTTCCTGTCGGTGCACAAGAACGGCCAGGTCGCGATCGTCGAGACCAAGGGCAACCGCGACTGCCACGTGATCCTGCGCGGCGGCAAGGCGCCGAACTACGACGCCGAGAGCGTCGCCGTCGCATGCGCGGACCTGGAAGCCTCCAAGCTCGACGCCCGGCTGATGGTCGACTGCTCGCATGCCAACAGCAGCAAGAAGCACGAGCGCCAGCTGGACGTCGCCAAGGACATCGCCGCGCAGATCCGCGCCGGCAGCACCAGCATCTTCGGCGTGATGGTCGAGAGCCACCTCAAGGGCGGCGCGCAGAAGTTCAGCCCCGGCAAGGACGATCCCTCGCAGCTCGAGTACGGCAAGAGCATCACCGATGCCTGCCTGGCCTGGGACGATTCGATCGCGGTGCTGGACGTGCTCAGCCAGGCGGTGCGGGCCGCCCGCACCGAGACGGTCGCGCGCTGATCACCACGACCAGCGCTGGTTGTCGCCGCCGTTGCAGCGATACATGATGACGGCCGTGCCCGGACGGGCGCGGCCGCCTTCGATGTCCAGGCACTTGCCGGAGTCAGCACTGCGGATCTCGCCGCCACGCGCGCGCCAGCGCTGGTTGGCGCCGCCGTTGCAGGTGAAGGCCATCACCCGCGCGCCATCGGCGGTGTTGCGGTCCACGACATCGAGGCACAGCCCCGCGACGCGCAGCTCGCCGTCGCGGTTCCATTCGAAGTGCTGGTTCCCGCCGCCGTTGCAGTCGTAGACGATGAGCTTGCGCCCGGGCCGCGCGCCGCCTTCGATGTCCAGGCACAGGCCGCCCTTGCCGCGGATCTGGCGCGCATTCCAGCCGCCGTCGTCCTGCCAGCCGTCGTCACGGTCGCGATCCTTGTCCTTGTCCTTGCTGGCGATCAGCGCGATGCCGGCGATCACCGCCGCCGCCGCGACCGCCGCGCCGATGTTGCTCGAGTTGTCGGAGCTGCTGGCGCCATCGCCACCGGCCGCCGCGGAGGTCGTGATCTTGAAGCGGCCGCTGCAGCCGCCATCGACCCACAGCTCCTGGCTCGTCAGGTCATAACCCCAGGTGCGCCCGAAGCGGCAGCCACCGGCGGTCTGCTGCACGAGTTCCACCTCGGTCGTGCCGTCCGGCAGCCGATGGCTCTGGTAGCCGCCGCGCGAGCTCAGCTCGATGGTCTGGTCCGCCGCCCGCGCGGGCAGGCTGCCGATCAGCAGCCCCGCCGCGACGGGCAGCGCGATGACGCGCCGCGCCCAGCGGCGAGGCCGGTTGTTGGAATCCATGGTCGCCTCCTGCCTCTCCCTGCGTCGCGCGCCATGCGCACGCGACTGCGGGCGATGCTAAGGCGCCTCAGGCGGTGACGTCCAGCACGCGCGGCGTGCCGCCGGCGCGCTCCACCTCGCTGACGAGCAGGGGCCCCAGCGTCACCTGGACCTGCAGGTCGGGAAAGCTCGCGGCGGTGTAGGTGCCCCGCGAATAGGCCGGCGTCTCGACGCGGCTGGCCGGCGGCGCCTCCTGGCCGAGCGGATGCCGGCCATAGGTGACGTCCGCGCGGTTGCGCGCGTACATCTCCTGGAGCGGCCCCTCCGTCCCGATGAACGGGGACAGCTTCAGCACCACCGACGGTGGCGGCCCGTCCAGCATCTCCTGCTGGATCCTGGCGCGGTACTGCTGCAGCGGACTGACATCGAACGGCGACGTCCTGAGCGGCGTCGCCTGTACTTCCGAAAACTTCAAATCGCCCGACGGCGCCCGATCTTCCCGACCGTCCGCCGCCCTCCCTCTTGATGCGTGTGTGCCTGTGGGCGAGCGCCGCGCGCCGCGCTTCATCGAGCGCTCAAGCCGGCGCCGCCCAGGCCGAAATTGTCCGGGGCGAGCCGCTGGAAACCGACATGCGCCGCTGCCCGTCGGACGTCAATCGCCCGCCCGCGCGCCCAGCGTCGCGCCGACGCCGCAGATGTGTTCGAGCATCGGGCGAAGCGCCCGTCGCCCCACCCACAAGCGGGCGCAAGGCCTGGCCCGCTCTTGAAAACATCGCTCCCTGAGCGCATGTTCGAAGCTTCGATGCGACGCGCCCCAGGCGCCGAAGCCATGGCCCTGATCTTCCTCGCGCTGACCGCCGCGCTGCTGTGCTTCTGGCTGCTGAGCCAGCCCTGGCGGCAGGCACGGCGCCGGGCCGCGCTGCGGGCGAAGGCCTTCCCGGCCGCGTGGCGCGCCATCCTGCGCCGCAACGTGCCGCAGGCGGCGCGGCTGCCGGCGGACCTGCAGCTCAAGCTCAAGCGCCAGATGCAGGTCTTTCTGGCGGAAAAATCCTTCATCGGCTGCGCCGGCCAGGTCATCACCGACGAGGTCCGCGTCACCATCGCCGCGCTGGCGTCGCTGCCGCTGCTGGGCCGCGCTCGCGGCTACTACCCGAAGCTGCACACGGTGCTGGTCTATCCCGGCGCCTTCATCGTCGATCGCGTGCGTCATCAAGGCCCGTTGCAGATGCAGGACCGCCAGGTGCTGAGCGGCGAATCCTGGGGCGAGGGACAGGTCGTGCTGTCCTGGGACGACGTGCTGCGCGACGCCTCGCTGCCGGAGCGCGGCCACAACGTCGCGGTGCACGAGTTCGCGCACCAGCTCGATCAGGTCAAGGGATGGGCCAATGGCGCGCCCTGGCTGGGCAACCGCGCGCGGCAGGCGCGCTGGGCGGCGGTGATGCAGCAGAGCTTCGACCTGCTGCGCGCGCGGCTCGCGGCGGGCGAGCCCGATCCGCTGGGGGACTACGCGGCCACCGAGCCGGCGGAGTTCTTCGCGGTCGCGAGCGAGCGCTTCTTCGGCCAGCCGTGGGCGCTGGCACAGGCGCATCCCGCGCTGTACGGGGAACTGCGGCGCTTCTACGAGGTCGATCCGCTGCTCTGGTCCTGAGCGCGGCGGGGACGGGGATCAGAACCCCATCTCGGCCAGCAGCGCGTCGACGTCGTCCTGCTGCAGCGCCTTGTCGGGCGTCTGCACGCCGGCGAGCTGCTCCTGCGCCGCCGCGGCGGCCGGCTCGACATGGTCGTGCGCGGCGAGCAGCTGCTGCAGCGGCGCCTCGGCCGGCCGCAGCATGGCCAGCACCTTGTTGATCACCTGGCCGGACAGGTCCTGGAAGTCCTGGGCCATCATGATCTCGGTCTGCAGCCCCTTCACCCGATCCGCGAAGCCGGCGGCGCCGGCCGCGTAGGCCGCGCACAGTCGCATCATCGCGCGCGCCCGCTCGACGCTCAGGTCCGGCGCGGCCGCCAGCCGCTGCAGCGACTCGGACAACTCATGCCCCTGTCGGCCCACCGCCTGCGCGTCCTCCTGCGCCGATTCCACGATGCCCAGCACCTTGCTGGCGGCCTGGTCGGTCATGCGCTTGACGTAGTCCAGACGCTCGCAGGCATCCGGCAGCTCCTGGGACAGCTTGTGCAGCGCCTGATGCGCGGCGGCCGTGAGCGGGGATTCGGATTGAGACATGGCGGCGGATCGCGGTGGGTGGGCGCGAAGGAAACGCGGGGTTGCGGATGGCACCGGCGCGGTGCGGGCGCCATCGACACTGGCGCTGGGGAGCGGTCTGGAGCGCCGCTTTCAATACCCGGAAATCTTAGTTCTGCAACTGGTGTAACCAACGGAAAGGGGGAGGGTCACCCGTGCATTTTTGGTGAGGAGTCCTGCATTTAAGTCAGCGACCGGCCGGCGCGCCTGTAGCCTTCGCTTCGTCCGTCCGCGGCCCGTCCTTGCTGCCGTCCGTTCTTGGCAAAGCGATCCGTCTCATGAACATGGCCACCACCCGTCCCTCGCCCGGCTTCCATCGCGCTCCCTCGCGGTCCGGCTCGTCCGGCACCGCGCGTCCGTCGTCGTCCTCCCGCGGCGACGGCGCCAGCTTCGCCGCCGCGCCGCGGGCGCAGGCCGCAGCCCCGCAGGCCTCGGCGCTGCGTGACGTGAGCGACGTCATGGTCGGCGTGGTGCTGATCCTGGGCGTGCTGTTCGCGCTGCTGGTGCTGGCGCTCTACACCCGCGACTCGATGGCGGTCGGCAAGGCGCTGACGGAGCAGGGACAGGCGCGCGGCGCGCTGGTCTGCAAGGACGGCCGGATCGCCCGGGGCGATGGCTCCCTGCCCGACCGGATCATCGAGGACGGCGTGTTCGTCTGCACCGACTGGCGCACGCTGCAGGCGATCGAGCAGGAAGAAGCCGAGCGGGGCATGCGCAAGTACTGACCCCGCCGCGCCGAAGGCCCGGGCGCGCGCTCAAGTCCACAGGTCCAGCGGCGGCTCGTGCGTCATGCCGCGCAGCAGGTCGCTGCGTGAGAGGAAGCCGATCGGATGGCCGTTGTCGTCGCCAACCGGCAAGCCAGGCAGCCCCAGGTCCAGCAGCAGCTGCGCCGCTTCGCGCAAAGGCGTGTCCGGCTGCGCCACCGGCACCGGCGTCCACATCACGTCATCCACCGGCGCGGCCAGGCGGTGGGCAATCATCGTCATCTCGGCGATCTCGTCGAGATCGTCCGCCAAACCCCGCGTGAGATCGCCACGCGACACCAGGCCGCGCACCTCGCCCATCGGACCCAGCACCGGCGCCTGCGCAACGCCAGCACGCGACATCATCCGCATCGCGCTCCGCAGCGGGGCGCCCGACATGACGCTGATCAGCTTGCGGCTCATCAGCTGATGCACCTGCGTAAGCACCTGGCGCTGCGTGTCGCCGGCATAGGCCGCCAGCGCCTCGTGCGCGACATAAGCCGACGCGCCGCTCGCCATCCCGCCCCCGGCACCGCCCTGACCCACGCCAGCCAGCACGACAGTCGACGGCGTCAGATCCCCCTGGCGCGCGATCGGCGCCACCGCGCGGGTGCGGGCCACGGCCTGCACCGGCGCGAGGTCGCGCACCTGCTCAAGGCCGCCCGTCAGGATCTTTCCAGAGGTGCCGTAGACGGAAAACATGCGGCGGAGGATGGCATGTGGAGGCAGTGGAGGCCATTGAGGAGAACGCCTAACTCCGGAAGGCCAAGCGCGGGCTCTCCACGACGCGAGGGGGCTCCCTCCTGGACCCCCTCGCATCATTCCGGCCCCATCGCCACTCGCTGCCTTCCAGGAAGAGGACTGCGGGAGACGGGGGCGGGAGGCGGGGCGTGACGGTGGGATGGAGGTGGTGGTGGCGCGTGGGAAGCGGTCAGGGAACCGGGTAGGCGGTCTCGTACTTGACCTCGCGGAGCACGACGTTGCTGCGCACGCTCGCGACGCCGGGCACCTTGAAGACCTTGCTCTGCAGGAACTGGTCGTAGACCTTCATGTCGGGCGCGACGATCTTCAGCACGTAGTCCGCCTCGCCGGTGATGGCCTGGCATTCGACGATCTCCGGGCTGCCCGCGACCATCGCCTCGAAGGCCTCGACCGCGCCCTCGGTGTGCCGGACCAGGCTGACATTGGCCAGCACGCAGATCGAGAGCCCCAGTTGCTCCCGGTCCACCAGCGCGACATGGCGGCGGATGACGCCGCGCTCCTCCAGCTCCTTGACGCGCCGCCAGACCGGCGTCGCCGAGAGCCCCACCTTGTCGGCCAGCTGCTGCGTGCTCTGGCGGGCGTCGGCCTGGAGCGCCTCCAGGATCAGGCGCGTCGCCCGGTCGAAACGTTCGTTCTCCATATCCGCCTCTTTTGAGAATGTCTCTATCGATCCTTGCGATGCAGCGAGCAAACGGAGCAAGAAACTGCCGATTGTCTAGGAAAGAATCTCCTCATTCATACATTCGAGCCGACCGGTCCTGCCGGCCGGCTCTTCCCGTTGGGGAGACAAGCCATGACCGAAGTCCGTCCTGCCGCCTCGCCGGCCCTGCGCGCCTACCAGCTGTCGGACAACCTCGCCGCCCAGTCCGGCCAGGTGTTCCTCACCGGGACGCAAGCCCTTGTGCGGCTGCTGCTGGCGCAGAAGGCGCAGGACGAGCGCCAGGGCCTGAAGACGGCCGGCTTCGTGAGCGGCTATCGCGGCAGCCCGCTCGGGATGGTCGACCAGCAGCTGTGGAAGGCGAAGAAGTTCCTTGAGAAGGCCGAGGTCAACTTCCTGCCCGCGATCAACGAGGACCTCGCCGCCACCGCCTGCCTGGGCGTGCAGCGCGTGGCGCTCGATCCCAAGCGCACCGTCGATGGCGTCTTCGCGATGTGGTACGGCAAGGGCCCCGGCGTGGACCGCTCCGGCGACGCGCTCA